>MDTD01015780.1_pt1 | contig 49936 bp, 37 predicted proteins | sample 811221 | NCBI WGS metagenome assembly MDTD01 (sample SAMN05326646, study PRJNA326480) | marine metagenome | isolation source: seawater | place: Pacific Ocean: South West | collected 2011 | reverse complement strand
CTGGGTTTTGGACGGTGTAAAACGCATCCGTGCCGCGCAAATTCAAGGTAAAGACGACTTTTTATGTATTACCCGCAAGGTAAAAAACGAAGAAGATGCCAAAATGCTGCGGGTAATGATAAACATGCGTACCCACAAGCCCACCAAACTTGATTTGTATTACGCTATCAGTGCCTTGGCAGAACTTGGCTTTTCCCAGCAAAAAATTGCTGACTGTTTGGGAACCAGCCGCACCAATGTTCTGGTTTATGTTAAAGTGCGCGACAAAGCCCGCCCCAAAGTACGCGCCCTGTTTGAAGACGAACTTATCCAGATTACCAATGCCAGCATGTGCGCTGATTTGGATGATGAAAAGCAGGATAAGGTCGCAGATTTTATCCGCAAATATGGCCTGAAATGGTCCAAGGGTACCAAGTTTAATGAACTGATGGAGTCAGTTGAAAAAGGCAAGCTGGCCCAGTTGGAGAAAAAGCTTAAACCTGACCCTATAGAACCAAAAGAACCCGCCACCAAGCCGGTGGAAAGCTCGTCCCAGGTTACCTCTCAAGAGGTGCAGTTGCTGCAAAAACAGTTGGCCACCCTGCAGCATGCGGTTAAAGACAACGAAGTCTGGCAGGCCCAGCGCGAGAAAGTTATTGTTTCCCAAACCGAAGAACTGGAAGAGGCAAAAGGCGAAATAGAAGCCTTGAAACGTGAGTTGGAAGCCGCTGAACTTATGCGTTATGGCTCCAAAGATGCGGTGGAGGCCGAATTAAAAGAGCTAAAAAAATACTACGCCGTTACTGAGCGTATTGGCGGGGCCCTGTCAGCTATTGCCGGCGCCGCGTCTGACATGCGTAGCCTGCGCAGCCTCACCCGTAAACAAACCCATGAAATTCAAGCTTTAGTCGAAGATTTGGAAAAGAATATCAACAGGTTAAGGGTGGAGGTGCTCAACCAGAACCCGCAACAAGGTAAAAAACAGGAGCAAAAGAGCGCTAACGCTTGAAAACACTGCCTTGTATCACCATATATAAGGAGATGTGAAGAACAATAACTTGAATGGTGTGTGGAAAAGCTTGCGTTTGGGTGGTTTACATATGAAAAAACTTTTTGCAACGGTTATGTTGATATTCGCGGCGGCGTTGGTCGCCCTTCCTGTTGTTGAAGCGCATGCGCAGTACCGGTCCTCTGCCGGTAGCCACATGAGCGGGTCATTTGGCGCAGGATTTTTTCCAGGGAATACAGGTGGCCGCTCGGTTGATGTTATTGATGTCAGTCTGGGTGGCCGTATTTCGGCTGATTTAGGGTGTGCTGGTCTGGATTATGATGCCTTGATGAATTTTGAGTTTGACTTGGGTGATGTTATTGACCAGATGCAGGAAAATATTGAAACTACTGTTGGTAACTACCTGCTGACCACAATTTACTCTTCTCCTGCCGTAGCCGCCATCTTTGACAGCCTGGAAGCCATCAAAAACGCCCGTATTCCGCAAATGCAGGCCAAGTGCGATATGGGGCAAATCCGTAAAGATGCAGTTAATATGTGTATCGAGCGGTGTGGTGGTGATGAGGGGTGTCAAAGGCGTTGCATGACTATTGATGACCCAAGTAGTAATCCACTTACTGAGGCTTTGGAGGATAAACTGAACAGCGTTGGCTTTAACGGCTCTATCCATGAAATTGTAAGCCGTGTGGTCAATATTTGTTCTACAGGCCGACCGGAAGATTGCTTTATTACAGCGATGTTGCCGAATGTAAAATATTGCGGCGGGCGTGAAGAAGGTGATTATGAAGAAGATTGCACCAACCAGATTACTAAGCCGGAAGTAGGGGCCCCGCAAATAGCGGATAGCTTGAAGATGGCATCCGCCCTTAATTACATGCAAACCATGCGGAGCATGGCGCGATCCTCCATGAGAAGTCAGGAAGTTCTCCAAGCCGCATCCAGGTTCCAGTTTTCTGAAACATTGCAAAATGCCTGGGACTGGATAGAGAGCCAACCAGAGTACAATACACCGCCACCAAGCCTGACCACAGACCAGCAGATCGGTTATATTGACCAAGCCTATCGTGACTTGGGGTGCCGGGAAGGGACTTACATAACCATGCAAACCCATGCGGCTGTATTTGAGCAATATGTTGAATCTGAGCTTGGTTGGCCGCCAGCCGCTTATACGCCCCCTGCTCCATCTGATTTAAGTACAGTGGAAATAGGTGATACTGATGGTGAAAATATGCTGGAAGATGTTATTGACCTGGTTTTGGGGTGCTACTCTTTCCAAAGACAAAGGTGGAAATTGCTGCATATGCTGGAAATAGCCGAAGCCGTTAAGCCCGTAGAGTTGCAGGAGATTATATCGGCGATAGGTGTGGAGCTTTCTTACAATGTGGCGCAATATATGCTGAAAGTCATGAATGACATCGCAATTGAGGTGGCAACCCTGACGAAAGAAGGCGCAAATAATGATGAGGACGGTGAGCACGGTTACGCACCGGAGGTGCAGGAAATGCTAGCTCTTGCTCAAGAGTATATTACTCAACAGAAGAAGGTGCTGGAACAAGAAAAAGAAGCCTATGAAAAACAGCGCCAAATTGTGCGGGAAGTCAGCCAGCGAAAAGAAGAAAAAGATAAGCGGCGCGACAGCTTTGGCCGCGGTCAAACAGGGAACTAAGAGGGTAAGGGCAAGCAGGTATGTCGGCATATAATTTAGGATCAGACATCCATACCCGCCAGATGTTGGCGGACGCCCTGACGTTTCAAGGCGAGCTTTTTTTAAGCACGTCAGGCGCCAGCGGTGCTTTGAGCACCAGCCTTCATTTTTTGGCCCTCGCCATGGCTTTGATCGGTTTCATTCTTATTTTAATTCGTCCGGCTTTTCAGCGCCCGTCGGTTATTGGGGGGTGGCTACTTATTTTTTACATCATGTTTATCGGGCCGGCAAAAGCCTTTAATGCCAGCAGTAGCGGTCCGGATGATTATGATGATTATAATGGGTTACTCTTCCGTGCTATAGATTCATCAACGGATGACCCCATGGCGGGGCGTCCCTTTTATCTGCCGCAAATTTTGAGCATTCATTTTGTCAACACCATTAAAGATGGCCTGGCACTGGCTTTATTTAATTCTGATGGCAGTATTCGTGACTATCACCAGGAATTGATCAAGGGCCACAAGCTGGGGGCTTTGGAAGGAGTAAGTATAAGTGATGATGGGTCCGCTATTGCGGAAGTTGCGTCATACGACCGCTTGTGCGGTGACCCGCGTGACCTTATTAAAGCTCCGCGCACAGGTTACACAGAATTCAGTATTGACTACGATGGTGCGGCGTCTGATCGAACCAATCCACAACGCTATACACTGAACCGGGCGCGGGAGGATGAACTACGCACCCGGTACTTTACGATGGAAGATGTGTTTAGAGAGGGTGAAAATTATTTGTATGTAGGGGGAGACAAAGCAGTAGAAGGCGCCCGTCCGCCGTATGCAACGTTGTACCACACTACAAGCCAGTTACGTGCTAACCATGACCTGTACCCCGAAGACGATGAACGGGTTGACCGAATGGTAGAGCTCCACTGGCTGGGTATGAACAAGCTTTTGGAAAACATAATGGGCTCAGGGGGCTTGAGCGAGGGCAGTGACACCAACGTGAGTGAGAGCGAGGGCAACCTTGTTATGGATGCGGTAGAAAGTATTTCCGGCGGCGCGAGCGTTGATCTTAGTGATGTTGAATATCGCTGGTATATGGGGCCTGCTTCTGCTGGTGTATATGTTATGGAGACTACAGCAGAAATTGTAGGGTGGTTTCGTGACCTCCTTTTCGGTACAACCGATTCACCACAATTTATATTGGCCCCACCAGAAGGGTATGACGATGGTACAGTACCTGCTAGTTTAATAAACGCTGATGACGACAGCTTGGCCTATAACCTGCGTCGTCAGAACTTTCTTGATTTTATGCGTGACCAATACAGTGACTGGGAGACGTTTTCAAGCGAGCAGGCGGAATTGTTGCAGGGCGATGAGGTTATGGCTATGCCGGTTGCCATGACACTGATACGGGATTCTATAGAGGATGAAGACGAGACGGTAATTTTATCATCCGCGTACACCATTCCGCCGGAAAATGCGGGGGGCAGTGAGTTGCCGGCAACAAACACGGTACGGACCTGCCTTGATTTCCATAAAGCCCTGCGCCAGCGCATTTTGGCCCGGGTAGGCTCAAAAATTGGTTTAAGCGCTGCCGTTGCAGAAACGCTTGGAAATGCTGATAACCCGACGGGCTCGGCTGCAGCGGAAGACCTTATTCGTTGGTTTGGATATGCCGAAGACGACACAACAGTAGAAGAAATTGCGGCTGATGAGGGGGTTGACGAGTCTGTAGCTACCACCATCCGCACAGTAGGGGAAGCCCTGGAAAGCTATGTGGCTTTGTCATACTTGGAGCGCACAGGTAATGATTTAACAGGAAGTGAAACACCGGATGCTGATACGGATATCCGGGCCGGCATACAAATGTTCCAAAGCAGCCTTGTGTCCATGGCCTTAAATAAAGACCCACGCACTCGTTCCGTCCTGCAGTTTGGCGCGACAGACGCTACGCTGGGCTCCCAAAGGTCACAAGCAGCCCAAGAAGCTCTTGAGTCCGGCGAAAGCTTGGGTTCAGTTGGTGGTGCCTTGGGCAGTGTTATAGACTGGGCCGGTAAAATTGGCGTGGTCGCCATTACACCATTTATTGGTGTAACAGCCATGCTGGTCATCGACTTTTTGAAAACTTTAATTGAGATAGCCACACTGTTTATTGTACTTGCCACCCCGCTGTTGATGCTTATGGGGCTTATGGTACCAAGCTATGGCTTGGGCGTGTTTATTTTAACCACGGCCTTTGCTTTGGTATTGGCCGCTGTGCCGGTTACATGGCTGTTTATTCATGTGGTTACCAGCTACATGCTTAAAGTGATAACATTAAACGACCAAGGCTTCTTAGCAAGCCGCTGGGGTTAAGGGGGAAGTATGGAATCAATAGCAGCCGGATTAGGAAGCGGGTTTCAAATAGCGCTGGTTTATGCCGCCGCAGCGGGTATGTACGCCGCGTCGGTTGCCTTTACCTTTTTCCTGCTTTTTAAAGTAGGCGACCCTAGTACACTGTCTAATCTTACTAAATTGGACAGTGCTGCTGGAAGCCTAGCCGAGTTAAGTAAGACTATTGCCGCTGCAACAGCTACCGTCGGTCTGGGTTGGGCCGGAGGTACCGCTGCCAGTATAAAATCGTTAGGAGCCGCCAAAGCCGGGGCGACCGCTGTTGGTAGAAAGTTTGGCGCAAAAGAAGCGTTTGGCCATGTTGCGCGCGGGGGGCTTATGCAGGGTGCTCAAGTAATTTCCAGAAGTTCTTCCAATGTACCATTCTTGGGGAATATGGTGGCGGAGGTTAAAAACTCAACGACTGAGGGTTACGCCCAAAGCCTGGCCGCCACAAAAGCAGGTGGTATGAACGCATACCGCAAAGCACGAAAAGAGGCGCTCACTATGGGCTTTATGGAAAAAGAGGCGTCTCAGTTTGGCCAGTCAGAGCAGTTTGGCCAGATAAACGAGGACCCAAATGCTTTTTATGAAACAGCTTCACACGAAGGGCAGAAAAGCGGTAGCGTGAAGCGCAGTGAGGGTGAATTTGTTACCTCCTTGTCGCCAGAAGAGCGTCAGCGTATGGTGCAAGCTGCTGGTGAAACTAAAGCCGCCTCTATTAAGGCGGAAAGTATTGAGGCAAAGAACATTGACTTGGCCGACCGGCTTAATGTGGCAAACCTGGAAGCCACCATCAAAGCTTCTGAATTTAAGAGCAGAGGCCAGGGGGCTGCTGACCTTGCAAGTAAGCCATGGCTTGACGATGAAGGAAATGTGAGGCTAGACAAAGATGGTAGAGAGTTAACCATGTTGGATGCCATTAAGGCTGATAGGGGGCAGGCTGCTTATGACTCTGTAAGGGAATATGCGGAAGAAGCCGGTTACCAGCAATATGTACCAGACCCAGCAACTGGGGTGAATATTCGGCAGAAAAACCGTGAGCGTGCCCTTAAAGAGCGTACAGCTGCCTCTATTAAGAACATTATGAAAGACAGCCGACTAGGGGGGCATGTGCCGGACTTTACCGGGTACGATGTGCGCGGTAATAGCTTCGTGCTGGATGGGCCTATGGAGGATATGCGTACAAATGTCAGGGAGTTCTATTTGAAGCAGGGCAAATCTATAGATGAAGCCCACAGAGAAACAGCTAAATTTATGGCCAGGTTCTCTGAGCAGGCCCTAAACCTGAAAAAGCAAGGCAAAACACCAATTATCAAAGAAACAATTAATCGTGGTGCGGGTGAAAACGGCGGGACTATATACCAGTATGGTTATGCCGTGAATCCAGAAATGGCGGCGGGCAAGGAGTATTATAAAATGTTAAAAGAACAAGGTGAAAAGCTTGAAATAGGCGGGAAGGCCAAAGTCTTTAAAAGTGTAGGCACAGTGGAGCAAAGGTCGCCTGATATCAAAGGTCAGCGTAAGGCCACTTAACTTTACATAATCCTAAAATTGCACATTTCTGTTGCCCCCCACGGGGGCAACTGTGCTACTGTTTTGTGTGGCTTTGGTTCAAGGTAAATAAGTTAAAAGAAAAATGGCTGATAACACACAAAATTTCGAGCTCCCGGAAAAACTGCAAAACGTGGAAGACACCATCTTCCCTAGGCGTTATGTTCACTGCTTCAGCGCCTTTTGGGATTTGTATTTTGGCGAACACCCCAAAAACGTTGATAACCAGCTGTTCTATAAAATTCCGGCATTGTTTAAATCTGAAGATGAGCGCAAAACCATCGATAAGCTGGATGTGCCGCTTATCCCATGCATTGACGGCCACAACACCATGGCCGATGCCACCTATACCAGCGCTACGATTGGTGACATCAAGGTGCCGATTTCCCCCCTGTTTGCCCGTGACTTGTCTGGCCGGGTGATTTGTCTGGGTTATGGGCCAGAGATAAAAGACGACAACCAGTGGCTGCAAGACCGTCGTGTTACCTTCCCCAAAAACGCGGATGTCATTACTGATGCTGTCCCCGGGGCGGATTTAATTGAAAATGTGATTTTCACCCGTTTTCGTGCGCTGGATGTGTCCACCACGTTCCAAAGCATCCCCTCTGGGCGGGAAGATTTGCAATACGCCGCGTTTTATGGCGAGCCGAACCTTTACCCGTATAAAATGCGCATGGACAGTTTTTATCAGGACGGGTGGCGCCTGCCGCAAACGGAGATGCTGTTTGCTCGTCAAGATATTGAGCCAAATGCCGCTGAGGCCGCCGCACAGGAGTTTTTAAGCCGTTGGCAGGAAAAACCAGCTGATCAGTCTTATGAAGACTTTTATGAAGCCAATGGCGGCGAGGGGTGGTTTGAAGGTTTGTTTGCCCGCGGCTGTACGGTTATCCCGACCTTTGAGGGTTGTAATGGTTATAATAAGGTGGGGCCGAACTTTGAACTGGTTGACTTCTGGCCCGGCCGTGCGGTTGACGGTTTACATAATATTGTTGAGCGTGTGCCCAACGAAGCCCCCGCTGGAACCATATTGAAAGTGGTGCAGCCTGGCTGTATTACTGCCCGCAGTATTCACCCCGCTCAGGTTGTGATTAGTGACGGCAGCGGTTATCAGTCACCGCATACTGCCGACCCTGAGCCTAAATTCCCGGATTTACGTATGCCACATCAGCGGACCTCCGGTCAATGGGGGGCGACGTGGGTGCCGACACACCCTTCCCATTTTGAGCAGCCGGCTGTTTGGGGGTGGGATAAACAAACCGGCCGCTTTTTACAGGCCTCCGGCCCATTGTGGGATCCATTGCATTATTATTATGAAAGCCTGCCCTTGGTGGTGCGTGCCTTCCGTGAGCCGCTAGAGGGCAATAACTTCCTGGCCCCTGTGCCGGAAGCTATGCGGGCCCGTTTTTACCCAGTGATTCCACTAAAGGGATTTGACATAATAAACAAAGATACGGGCGAAAAGCGTAAAGAAATGAATATCCGCCCGCAGTCGAATGTGGACCGTGTGCCCACGGCGGAATTCAGCACCGGTGTGGGGTATCATCCACTGCCGGTGGCTATGGAGTATGAATTGGATAATTGGTGGTTCCCGGAGCTGGATCCGCGCCAACGCACGTCGTTTGACGTGCCGGAGTCGGTTGCCAGCCGCTTGGTGCCTGTTGTCAAAAGCAATGTCACCCCGGCCCAGTATATGGAGCATGTGAAAGCCATTGATGGTGCTCCGTGGGTGCACAGCGGTGAGTATATGAAAGAAGCCACTGGTAAGCCACTAGATGACTATCCGCAGTTGCAACGCTATTTCGGTGGTTATTCCGCTGATTTGGTGTTTGCGCTCACACCGGTTTATTTGGAACATGTGCCGGATGAGGTATTGAATATGACGGCTCAGGAAACCTGGCCGATGGAAGAGCATCAGGCTGGGCTGGACAGTATTTTAAATGGCCTGGGCGATGCGGTGTTCAGCTTCCGTGAGGCGGCACTGAAGTTCCGGCGTCTGCGCCATGATATTTTTCGCAACCATGTAGGCTGGTACACCACCGGCTGGTGGGAAGGTTTGGCGCCTAAAGCCCTGCGAGACATGGTGGAAAAAGGCCCAGAAGAAAATCGTGCGGAGGGCGAGCAGGCTATTCTGCGCGCCTCGGTTGCGGCGACACCCACCAAGTAGCGGTTTTAAGGCAACAGCCCCTTGGTAAAGTGTTGATGGCTCATTGTCTTCACATAATCTTTAGGGTATTTTAAAGTGTGTGGTGGTGGGTAATAATAAAGCCTGTTTAAGCGCGGCACCATATTGAAAACCGCAAAAACAAAGCATGCTAAAACCAATAGCGGTGGTAAAAAGAATAAAATGCAAGATAATAACGACAAGCAGCAGTTTGGCCCTGTGGGGGCGGATGATGTAACGCCGGAAGGGGCAGATACGCCATCTTCACCCAAAGGTGAACAAACCGAAATGCAAAAGCGCATCCAGCAGCTGGTGGAGCGCTTTAAGGCGTTGCCGCCAAATAAAAAAGTGGTGGTCATCGCCGGATTTATATTTGTCATTATGATTTTGCGCAGTCTTGGCGGGGGGGATGAGGTGCGTCGGCCAGCCCAGCAACAAACACCACAACCACAACAGCAAACCACTCAGCAGCAACAAGCCGCTGAGGAGGAAAATCAGGATGACTCCGTACAGCTTATTCAGCCTCAGCGTTCAGAGGTAACAACGCGCTGGATTCAGCAGCAGTTAACTGATCTGCGCCAATACGTGGATACAAGTGATCAGGAAACCAAGCAGAGCGTTGAGGAGATTAAACAGCAGGTTAGTAAAGTCCCGCAGATTGAGCAGCGCTTAAACGCAATTGAGGAAAACGTCAACAGTTTGTCTGAAAACATCCGTGTGCAGTTTGAAGAATTTAATGCTCAAAACCGTGAGACTTTGGGACAAATCGCTGACCAGATCCGCCGCCAGCAGGAAATGGCGCCTGTACAGCCCATGGGGGTAAAACAGCCCAATGGTAACGGCCAGCCGCAAAGTCAAACCCAAACCCCGCGCCGTAAATCCGGGAGGATATCGCAAACCCCTCTATCCGCGGTAGGGGGGGTGGAAGTCGGTTCTGAAAACGCATTGCTTGCCGGGGTGGTGCAGCAAAAGAAAAAGATTCAAAACCTTGAGCAGGATTTAGAGGCGGCTAAGCGCCCTTTTGTTCCGCCGCTTGGATTTATTCGTGCTACTTTGCTTAACGGTGTAGATGCCCTGGTCGGCGGGCGTACAACGCCTGGCCTGGTGCGTTTGAGCGGTTCGTATAAAACAGCCATGAACTCCACAGTTAGTCTGGATGGATGTTTTGCATTGGTTGAATTTGAAGGAGATATTTCCACAGAGCGTGCTTTGGGTAAACCCAGCCGTATGACGTGTGTGTACCCTGATCAGGGGACCGTGACCTATAACGTTTCTGGTTATGTGGTGGATGCCGAAGACGGTATTATTGGTATTCCGGGCGTCTTTTACGAAGGCGATGCGTCGCGTATTGCCGCCGCTATGGCTGCTGAGTTTGCCGCGGGTGTAGCGGAAATTGTCGAGGAAAACCAACAAACCACAACAGTCAGCGCTGAAGGGCACGCCCAGCAGTTCTTGACCGGTAGCGAAGCCCGCTCTCAAATTGCCAGCGGCGCAGCGGATGCGGTGTCATCTCTGCGCGATTACCTGGTTGAACGGGCCAACCGTGTGCTGCCGTTTGTACGGGTGGATTCAACCCGTGACCTGCACGTGGTCTTGCTTAGCGGTACAGAGCTGCGTGATGAAGGTCAGCCGTGGACACTTCTGTTCAGTGGTGAAAAGTATGATCAGGCCCGCGCTAAAATTGAAAGAGAACAGCGCCGTCTTGAAGAAGAACAATTAAAACAACAAAACAAACAACAGCAGAACAGATAGGACAAAGCAGAGACAATGAGGAAAATTTTATCCATTTGTGCCATTATGGTTTTACTGACCGGATGTAAGTATTACGGTAGCGCCCTGCCGCCGGAGTACCCCATTTCCATGGATGATGCTTTGTCGGTAGCGCGTGATAATACCCATGGTGTGGACGGTGCCCGAGCCAACCTTATCCCCAAGCCGGTACAGCCGCTGGTGGACCGCCCATCTTATGTGCCCGAAAAAGAATTGGCTGTGGTTGCCCCGCCAAAAACGTTGCTGGTGTGGACCTACCCGCATGTGACGGATGATAACACCCGTGTGTTCGGCAACTGGGCGACAATTTTCCTGAAAGAACGTTATGAGTGGCTGCCGCCAGCCAATGAAATCCCGGCGGATAACGCACATTACTACAGGCAATCAAATGGCATTCAACGCTAACGAAAAATTCGCACCGCTGCGCCCAAACCAAATTGGGGAACAACTCCCCTTTTTTGAGTTTGAGGACGATCCGGATTCCAGCTTTCACCGGGTGCACCTGCTCAATGACGGGACATTAGGCCTGTGCTGGAAGTGCCCGGTGCCAGCTTCGTATTCGCACGATGGCGGCCATATTCAAACCATTAATGAACTGCGGACTTTCTTGGAAAGCTTGCCGTACGGCTATGAAACCCAGTTGATTATTACATCTCATAACAACCTGACAGAAAAAATGCGCAAATATCTGGAAATGCCGGCGGTTAATGACCGTGCGCGCCAGTTGCGTTTGTCTCGGGCAGAGAAGTATCTGGATGCCGGATTTAACGGTTATCAAGTTTCCGAAAACGCCTTTTCCATGCTGCGGGATACCTATATGGTGGTGTGTTTGCGCTCTCCTTCCCAAGAAGCGAAGCTTGGCGGAATATATTTGCTGTTAAACGCCATTTATAAGGCACTGGGTTTAATTTTAAGCTTGTTCCGTCTGGATGTGTCGGAAATGTTCTCCAAGTACATTGACCAGGCTGTGCGCAGTGCGATGGTGGAATTTCAGGAGGTTGCCCTTTCAGCGGAAAACACCTTGAACAAGATGTTTGAAATTGAACGTATGAGTCTGGAAGAGCTTAAAGAGCACTTTTGGAATGCTTATACACCATCATACCGTGAGCCGGGGCAGAAAGTAGAGGTGTATTCGGAAGATCCATTTTCGCATCAGGTGTTCCCGCTGCCCATTGAGCAAGAACATGATATTATAAAAATTGGCGAAGACTATCATGGTGTTATTATGATGGCCATTATGCCGGACACTATTGATGCGGACTATCTAGGCATTATCCGCCGTACTCTGGCGACTCAGTATACCCTATACACGAATATTGCTACCGCCAATCAAACCATGGAAAAAACGGCCTTGTCGCTATCTTCTGCGGTACGCCAGCGTGTGGCCAGCGTGTTTTCCAAAGAAGAGGCGGACGCCTTTTCCGAAGAGGCCTCCCAGGTGAAGCACCGCATGTTTGCCGGGCGTAAAATTATGTATTGCATGCTGGGCGTGATTGTGCACGGCTATAACAAGAAAGATGTGGAAAACCGGCTATTGCGGCTTAACGCCAACTTTAAAAAACTATCTGTCGTGCCGGATGTGGAAAAAGCCATGTGCTTGCAAGCCGTTTCCTACTCTTTCCCGTTTGGCTGGCGCAACCAGTACACTCGTCCGTTTGCGCGAACTCGGCGGGTGTTGAGCGATGACTTGGTTGACCTTCTGCCTGTCCACGGCCACTGGGGCGGGCATAAAGACCCGCAGGCGGTGTATATTAACCGTGATGGGGAAATTACCTTTTTTGACCACACCTCGCCGGACTTTGTCAACTGGCACTATGCCATCACGGGTACATCCGGTTCCGGTAAGTCTTTTGCTGTGGTGGATTTAACCCTGCAATTGTTTGCCGCCGGCGTGGAAAAGCAGTATCTGGTTACCATTAAGGACGACTACGACCGCTTTGCTGAAACCATGGGCCGGTTAATTATGATTGACCTGGACAACCCCAAAGCCTGTATTAACCCGTTTTCTGGTGCCATTAGTAAGCAAAGACTGCAGCAATGGGCCGCTGGTTTGGACTTAATGCTCCAGCGCGGCGGGGATTACGCCACTGGACGCGAGGAGCAGCGTCTGAGTGAACAGGTTATTGAGTACGCTTATAACCTTGTACCAGAAGGCGATGTGTTGCGCCCTACCTGGATTCGTGAAGCCTTTATGAAGTTTCCGTATTCCAGTGAAGAGCAGCGAGAAATTGGTATGGCCTCAGCCGAGGAAATCGGCTCATATTGTTCTGACGGTATTTACGGCAAGCTGTTTGACGGCAAACCGTCCATTACTCCAGAAGACAAACTGGTCGTGTTCAACCTGCAAAATGTCTTAAGCGAAAAAATTTCCGACGTTATTATTTTCTCCATCTTTAACATGTTGGACAACGTCATGTATGCCGGTGAGCGTGGGGAGAAAAAGCACCTTCTGGTAGATGAGATGATCTCCATGGTCAGCTCCAAAGGTGGTCAGGCTGTGGCCAACCAGTTGAAGCGCGCCTTCCGTACCTATCGTTCCTTAAACTGCATGTGTGGTATTGCCACCCAGAACGAGGAAGACTTGACCACGGATGTCGGCCAGGCGATTATTGGTAACATTACCAAACGGATGATTTTGAAACCCCGCCGGGAGATGATTCCATTGCTGATGCAGTCGCTCAGCCTGCGCAGTGAACGGCATGAGGCGAATATCGCCTCTCTGGAAACAAAGCCCGGCTTTTATTCTGAGTTTTACCTGATGTCGCCACACGGCGAAGTGGTTTGCAGGTTGGTAACAGATAGGCTAACCTATGCATTGGCCACAACAACACCGGATGATGTGGTGGAAATACAAAGATTAAAACAGGAAACCGGCGACTGGTGGCAGGCCACTCTTCGCTTTTCCGAGCTTTATCCGCATGGTGTACGCGCGGCGGTCCGCGCCAAACGCCAGCGGGAAGCGGCAGCCTAAGGGAGGTTGATATATGGTACTTAAGCGCAAGCTACCGTCACGTTTAACATCTTCTTCCGCTCTGGAAGAGGGTGAAAAGGCTGTACAAAACACCCCGGAAGAAAGCAAAGAGCAGCACGCTGCCGCACAAGACGATTCCAAACCCACCACCCCGGAACCCAAAGGCCCGGTTTTAGATGATATCCCTGAGCCAACCTTTGAAGCCCAGCCAGAACAGCCAACCCCTCAAGAAACACCCCGGCAGGAAGAAGTGGCTCCAGAACAGGCGAGCCAACCGCAAGAAGATATAAAAGCTCAAACCGCTGAACCTGTGGAGGAGCCAGCCACCCCGGAAGAGCCTGAGCCAGAAGCTGAGGCAAAAGAAGAGGCCCTGCAGACAGAACAGCCGGAGGAGCCTGCCGAGCAACCTGAAGAACCTGTAGAGGAACCTGGTTCGCAAGAGCAGCAGCCAATCGCTTCAGAAGCAGAAGATGATGACGATGTGTTTGGAGAGCCGGAAACGGAAACATACACCGCGCCGGAGCAGTCTTCAGATGACGATACAGCACCATGGATGAATGAGGACGAGGATGAAGACCTGTTCAGCGTGGATGATGGGCCGTCAACCCCTCAAGAAGATCAGGCCGCTAAACCAAAAGCACAAAAAAGCGAAATGCGCGAAGAGGTGGAGGGTTCCGCCAGTGCCCCAGCTGACGATATGATGGTCAGCCATACCGAAAAAATTGGCCGGGATTCTGAACAGTTGATGGATCAGGCCATGGAAGATGTGACTGTGGGGATTGTTGACCCCGCTGACCAGGAAATTGAAGCGGCGTATATGAACCTGCCGGAAGAAAATAAAAACGGTGATGAATCAGTTGGCGGGCGCGCTAAGGTGGCGGTGAAAGGGCTTATGTCTAAGCTTACCGAAATGGCCCATGACATGACGCATAAGGATGAAAAAAAGCCGGAGAAAGATGTAAAACCGGCTGATGGCGACATCCCCCCACCGGATCAACCTAAAGAAGCGCCGCCGGAAATTAAAGATAAGCCGGAAGAAAAGCTGAAAAAAGCTGAAGAGAAGGCCAAAGAAAAGGGCGCGGAAACTGAAGGCCACGCCTACGGCGATGAAGTTGAGACCCCGCCAGTGGAGGAAAAGAAAGAAAAAGGTGAAGAGTTCACCCCGCCGCCTTCCTTTGCTGAAGAAGGCGATGAAGGGGAGGAGCCTCTGCCGTGGATGCCCAAAGATGATGACAGTGACGACTGGACCATTGAAGGCCTGTCTGAAGGGCCACAAAAGTCTGATCCTTATGCTGATTTGGGCGGTAAAACGGAAGCCAAAGAGGAGCAGGAAGACAATTCTCACCTGCCCCCGTGGCACCAATCCGACTATGGCGAGCCGCCTATCCTGCCCACCGGTGGCGATGGGGGTAGCGGTCATGGTGCCAAAATTATAAGTCTGCTATTGATTGTAGCCTTGATTGGCGGCGGTGCATTTTACATATTACAAAATCGTGAAAAATCTACGGAAATGGTGGCACGCTGGACCGGCGCCTTGACCGATGTATCGGAAGATGTCCCGCAAGCGGATGATACGCAGGAATATGCCGAAGCTGACTTGGTAGAGCCTGAAGAAGTGGTGACCCCGGAAGAACTGGCCGAATTGCAGGGCGGTGAAGGCATGGCATTGATGAATACACCAGAGGGTGTATCCCCTACCGAAGAAGAAAGCTTTCTGGCAGATGACCTGCCGGAGTTGGCCGGTTTGAGTGAAGATGAGAAAAAACAAACCGAATCTGACGCTGTAAAAGAGCAGGAATTGATTGAGGCGGAAGAAGCGGAAGAAAGCGACGCGAAAATCGAGTTTGTGGATGAATTGGAAGAAAAGGCTAAAGAGCCGATTGTCGCGGAAGAGGAAATGGATGTACCTGAAGAGGTCAGCCTGTTTGCCAGCCTGCAAAAGGCGATTTTGAAAGCCAAAGAAGATAAGCGTAAAGAAACCTCCGCCAAGACGGGCGATGAGCCGGAGGATTTGGACCCGACCCAACTGAGCCCCGAAGAGCTTAGCGAGCGAAACTTCCAGATTAAACAGGAACTGGAAGATGAGTTGGCCACCTATCGCCGCACCCTGGCGGAAATTGACAACCCGGCCCTGCGACCTAACCCTAGGCGCTTTTTTGAAGACCCGGAAAAGTATGAGGCTATTGCTGAGGGCAAAACCGCCGGCGAGGAAGGGCAAAAACAAGCCCCTGAAGAAGGCGGGGTGATTGATAAAGACGTGAAAATCGGCTATGACGAAAACCCGTATAATCTGCCGATTATTCCGGAACCCGAAAAAGTGGAAAAACCGCCAGTGCGTACCTTGGAAGAATTTGATTTGGCCATGTTTGAGCCGCCGCGCAGAAGTGTCCGCATTCCAGAAGGTTTAAAACCCCGTTTGCAATCTTCTGACTTTCCGGCACTTGAAATTTTGTCCATCATACCCAACAAAGGTATTATAGCCTATTCGCGTGGGCGCGAAGGGGTGCTTTTACTGGGTGAAAGCATTGAAGGATGGGAGTTGGTTGCGGTGAAGAACCAACATGCGGAGTTCAGTAATGGCCAGCGCAAGCATGTTGTGACATTAGAAACCTTCAGTCAGTAGTCTGATTTCCATCAAATATTTTGTATTTTAAAGCTTTTGGTATAGTGTAGGTCGTTATGGAAATTACAAACCTGGACACGGTCCGTCAAATCGGCGAAGAATACGGCTGGAACGACCATCAAATCGAGATGGCGCTCTCGACCGCTATTCGCATGTGCTACTTAGAGCACGATATGCTGGTGGAAGTGGACGTAAACATGCAGACCGGTACCATCGCCGCCCGCCGCCGCAACGGTTATGGCGACCGTGGCGTGTGGATTGATATCAACAAACCCCTTCTCCCCAGTGTTAGCCTGTTTATGCACGTCATGGAACTTATGCAGTGGGCTGACGGTGCCCCAGGCCGTGTATTGGAAGGAACAGTCGCCGGTTACCGTGACGGTGGCGTGTTGTACCGTACCATCGACAACCTCGTTATCATCCCAGAGAATCTTTTGTCGGTTATGGACTACCACCAACGCCCGGAAGTGGGTGATACGCAAGTCATCGCTCTGTGCGCCAGCTATGACGACGTTTCTGGCCTGCGGGTCGCAACCCGTCGCGGGCAGGAGTTTGTTGCCGCGGTGACGGAAACCTTCTACCCCGACTGCATTACCGGCATCTGGATGGGGGCCTCGAACAGTTGGGCCGTTATCCGCATGCACCCTGATGACATGGGCCAATGGCTGGAAAACGGCGGGGTCAACGTTAAACACTTGCAGCAAACGCTTGGTTTACGCCGTATTACCCTTATCCCTGAAGGTGAGGGCGAAAGTCAGGAAGAACGCGAGCAGAGCGAACTGCGTCATTTTGTCAACAATGCATGGAAAGACTGCCGTATTGCGGAATTGACACCGGAGCGTATTGTGCTCCACACCCCACTGGGCGACAGCGACCCGCGCAAAATGCGCACCTTTACCTCTATGCTCAAAAAAATCGCCCCCCAGCGTGATCAGGTTATTCTGTAAAATACAGTAATCTACCGCAAATTATTATTTAGATTGCCATCCGGTGCGGAGCGTGTGTGGCCGCGGACTCTCACACCATCACTGCGGGTGTAGGATTTAACGCGGATAGCGCCGTCTTCACCGCGGTGCAGGTGGTTGATGTCTATGCCGGTTGCGCTGGCTTCATCCATAACCACCTTCACCTCCGGCAGGCGAATGGGGATGGAAATTCCCGCCACGTCTATAACGCGCCCCCGTTCGCCCTTTGGCTCTCTGGCCGGGCCTTCGTCCTGCGGGAATATATCCGGCAGCAGGATGCGCGGCTGAATTTTTATATCACCCTTACGCAAAGTTTCCATAACCGCATTGACCAAAACCGCGGTCGGGTCAGCCTCATCCACGTTTTGTACAATGCGCTCAATTTTGCTGCCAATTGTATTAAAAATCCCGGCATTGGCCGGGTCGTTAATGGTGCGTTCAATGGCTTCTCTGGTCGTGCCGTCCGGTTCCGGAATTGGCCCTGTAATGCCCGGCATGCGGAATGTATCGCCCTGCTGGCGCTCCACCTCTTGCATCACCAGCCCATGCATACGGGACAGCGTTTGCGCCATCGCAATTTGTGCCGCTTGGGCCAAGCTGGCTTTTTTACCTCCACTGGCCGCTTGAGCGGCCATATGCACCAACGTATCCTTATCCACATCCATTGCCGTATCAAAGGGTATGAGGTCAACCGTTGCCGCAGAGCCAACAGCGCCCAACGTATCGCCAATGCCATCGAGGATAGAGGATTGCTTGCCGGGGGTGGTGGGGGGCGTAGAATTGCCTTCGCTTTGCTCAGGCTTCCTATCTTCTTCTTGTCTACGAATTTCCCACTCCCTGTCACGATTCCATTCATCAAATCTTTTATCCACATCATGTAATTCGGGAAAATCTTTTAACCTTTCTTTCTCTGCCGCTCTATCATGTTCAATAGCTTCTTTTGATTCTTTAACAGCTCTGTCCCAATCTCTGTGCTTTTCATAAGTACGGCGAGGGTCATAAGGAGTTCTGACCAACTCTCCTGAGTCAAGAGATTTTTTTACCTCTTTAGCAAGATCCTGTTCACTACCTCCACTTTCTTTAACGCGCTTACCTATTTCTCTTCCTATTTTATTATTTCGTTCATCCATCCAACGTTCGGTTTCTGGGTTGTTGCCCCATTCTTCCACTTTATCTCCTGTATATTTTGCAACTTTTTCTCCATATTTATAAGTAACTAAAGCACTAGTATATGCGTGTCTAAAAGCATCTCTTCTTCCATTATGCGCTCCTGACCTTGTAACGCCTGCTTCCCTTGCTGCGTCATTAGCTTTTCCGTTATAATAAGTTTTCATTTATTTATCCTTTATTTCTAAATAAAAAAGCCCTCCAAAGGAGGGCTTGTTCTTATAATTCAAATGCTTAATAATTAATTTTCACCAACCATCAGCTTAAATATATACGTCATTACAGTTAATGTTAAAAACAATTGTGCTACTGCTGCAGCAAACACACACAAAAAGAAACGTTTCGTAAATACCTTTCTTAACATTTTAGATATCCCATAAAATATCTGCGACTGCCTTGATAATATCCAGTTGAAAGTTAAGTGACTCAATACCAAAAAATATAGCTTGTAGCATTAATGCCAAAGCTAAACTCAACAAAGTCCCCACAACAAACTGGATTAATAATATTTTGTTCTTTTCTCTCATGTCCAAATCATACCGCTTTTCCTTTTTTTGGTTAATAAAAAAAACCCCAATACAGGGGCTATAAATTCAATTTATTAATTTCGTTAACTAGTCAGGTCTTGCCAATTCAGTATAAGCATAAAAACTGCAAAAAGAATTGGCCACATTAAGGTAAAAAAGACTGTTAACCAAATTAACCTTTTGCTAAATACCGCAGCCCAGAAACTCATTTAACTACCTCTAAAACTAGCCACTCTAGATTAAAAGACTTAGTGCCAAAAATGACTGCCTGCAAGGCTGCACAAATTATAGCGCTTAAGAAAAGCGCCATGATTACTTGTGTAATTAAAACTTTATTTTTCATACGCTCTTATCATTCTCTTTTAAATTGTGAATCATAACTCCCCCATGTTTTCTGTATACTATGGCATGAACAGTCTTTTCCTCAACTAATTGATAAACCTCACTAACAAATTCAACCCAAACCTTAATAAGGTAAGAATTTCCTGCTCATGAGTAAATCATAACATCTCTTTATTTGTGCTATTAGTTCATTTAGCTGCACTACGGCACAAAAAAAGCGCCTTTATGGCGCGCGCATACATTTTCCTAGTATTTAAATCTCTACCACAAGCTGGGGAATTTGTCAAGAAAATAACGCGCTAAGAGGGTAAGTCGCCAGAGTGCGAAGAACGAAGAAGGTTATTTGGGCTTAGCACTTAAAAGCAAGGGCATTTTATATAAATCATACACTTAAATACAGGCTGCATATTTTTTGTGCAGAAATGGCTTGAAAAGAATGTGCAACCCCTCTAAATTGACGGGCACGACAATGTGTCAAATCGGGGCGTTGCCCCTTACCGTTTTGGTAAAATGTGTGGCCGCTTAGGCCTACTAGCACTTTGACACTTCCCTTCTTTTCTCTACCTTTTAAGGATCTACATGACTGACAACACTCGTGTCTACACTGGCCGCCGTGTCATCAATCCTACCAAAAAAATCTCTGTTCAAGCCAAGACGGAAAACCAGGCTACCTATATTGGCGCCCTGAGTAATGATGTCACCATGCTGTTTTGCATGGGAGAAGCCGGTACGGGTAAGACGTTTCTGGCCGTAGCACGCGCTGTGGAAGCCCTTGAGGCAGAGGAAATCGAACGCATTATTCTGGTACGACCCAACGTGGAATCTGGTGAGAAAATGGGACATCTTCCCGGAACCGAGCAAGATAAGGTCGACCCGTATATGCGCCCGTTTTATGACGCTCTGCACCAGTTTCTTGGGGCCGATAAGGTCAAAAGTTACATTGAGCAGCGCATCATTGAAGTCTCTTCCCTGCAGCTTATGCGTGGACGCACGCTGGATAAAGCATACATCCTGCTGGATGAAGCCCAAAATACAACCTGTGAACAGATGAAAATGTTCCTGACCCGTATTGGGCTGGGCTCGCGTATGTTCATCATGGGTGATATTACCCAGAATGACTTGCCGCGTGACATCAAATCCGGTCTGGCGGATATCGTGCAAAGGTTCCGTGGTACGGTAGAGGCACCGTCCGGCGGCGGGTACGAAAAAAACAAGTTCGGTGACATCGGTTTTATGTTCTTTACGGAAGACGATGTGGTTCGCCACCCCATCATCCGTCACGTGCTTAACGCCTACAAAGACTAAAACCTCGTTGCATCTTTTCACGTTTGAAGGTACCCTGCGGGGTACCTTTTTTATTTTTCTATTCAAATCTTCTTTCTGTTTTCTGACAACGAGGTGGTGTATGACCCCCCGCCAACGCGCCAAACTGATGTCGGCGCAGAGTGACCTTCTCCACAAGCTTCTAGAGCATTATCTGCACATTCGCTATAATCGCATGTGCAAAGATCCGGTCAAACAAGCCAAAAGCTTTCTGACGGACGCTGTGGCCCAAAACGAGTACCATGTGGCCATCGTTCGTGAGGCCGGCTACACCCCCAACGAAATTAAAGCCTGGGCTATGAAAAACCTGCGCTGGTTTGTCGGGTGGTTTGAAAAGCAGAATTTTGTGTGGTGGCGTGAAGAGCTGGATCTGCAGGCCCCGGCCAATATGTGCCCGGATGGTATGGAATTCTGGGTGGCTTTTGGTAAGCCGGATTTTGTCGGCCGCCAGCAGGACGGCACGTATGTCGTGGTGGACTTTAAAACCACCGCCGCTACCAAAGACAACCTGAACTACTCCGGCAGCAAACTGGCCAGTTACGCTGAGGGCCTGCGCCGCTGGATTCACCGCAATGAAGGGCGGGATGTTTTTCATTACCGGGTGATGTTCATGGTGTTTCGGCCATTAAAGGTTAAAAAAGGTTCGATAAAAAAACCAACCGATGTGGTCCGAAAGCGCGGTGTGGCTTTTATCTGGAAGGAGCGGCACATCGACATTCGGGATTACCGGGTGGATTTTGTCGCCAAGCCGCAAATGAACCTGATGCGCAAAGACCCGCCAACCAACCCTAACCAGCCTTCATAACACGCACCATTTATAACGTTAAGGCCCCGATGGGGCCTTTTTTAATTGAGGTCGCCGCGGTGCCCCAGACGTGGATAAGGGGCGGTAATGGTTGAGTTGATTTTCTGGTCCGGCCCGCACCAGCGGTTAATGCTTTCCACCATATCGCTTAACTCGGCAACGCTGTAAGCGGTATGAACACGAAAATCCGGCTGAGGGTATTTCTCCGCGGCTTTGGTCATAACCGCGTCGTGCGCGCCGGCCGCGGCGCGATAAGTGGAGACGAACTCTTCTCTGGTCTTCTCATTGCGAATAAAAACAATAAAACGTTCCATAATTAATAAGTATATAAAACCACCGTTAAAGCACCCAGAATAAAGCTGATTTGAGTTGGTTAAACCCCGCATTCCGATGAATTGGCTGTGGCGCAAAGGTGACAAAAATAAAATGTTTGAAAAAACACGCGTTTTTGGCGTATCTTAAGGCCGTTAAACAACGTTATCTTTTCCTTTCCTTTTTTTCTCGTGTTGGAGAAACCCTATGACCTACCCTTACAACCCTTATTCGGCCCATGATATGGTGGAGGTGAATTTGCGGCGGCTGGCCCTGCAGGAACTGACCGCCATGGGCGAAGACACCGCCTTCATGGACCGGCTGCAAAGCTCAGACCGGGTCTTGATTGAAGTGGCGCGCCACTCCCATCGCAAGGTCCTGAAAAAGCTGCTGCAAAACGGGGCGGATCCCAATGTGCGCAACGCGCAAAGGGAAACAGCCTTGATGGTCGCGGCTAAAAAGAACCTTGGCACCATTTGCCGCATGCTGGTGCGTTTTGGCGCCAACATTGATTTGCACGGCCCCAAGCAGGATGCCGCCATTTACCACGCCATGCGTTATGGCCACCAGGCTTTGGTGTGGAAGTTTTTGGAGTGGGGGGCTGACCCTTACATCAAAACCTCCGCCAGCGGTGCCACCATGCTAATGGTTGCCGTCAAGTACATGGATCTGGAGTTTATCCGGCACTTGGTGGAAAACCTTGGTATGGACGTCAATGCTGTGGATAAAGAAGGTTATTCGGTGCTGATGATTGCCGCCGACCATAACACTGGTACCAGCAAAGTGGAGTATCTGCTGGAAAAAGAGGCCGACCCTTATTTTACCGACCCCCGCAGCGGGCACAGAAAAGCTATTGATATTGCCAACGAAAGCAGCAACTACGCTGTGCGCAGTATTCTGTATCACCACATGAAGCCCCATGTCTGAAACCAATAAACCCAAAAAGTTAACCATTGATGACATTTTGGTGCGGTGGATGGAGTGGGCCCATAGAGAATATGGCCACGATGGCGTTCAGCACGGCTCCGCCCATGCGCTCATGCTGTGGACCGAATGGAGCATGTTCGGTGATGCCTCCCAAGACCCGTTGCTGTTTTGTTGCAAGTCCTACCCGGACTTTGCGCTGGAGCTGGTAGAAAGCGGCATTGATGTGAACGTGCAAACCGCCAGTGGTGACACACCGCTGCATTTTGCCGTTAGCCGCAAAAATCTGGCTCTGGTGCAAGCCCTTTTGGCCCGTAATGTGGCAATAGATGCGGTCAATGAATACGGCTTTACGCCCTTGCGGGAAGCGGTCACCATTGCCGCTGGCGACATTGTGCAAGAGCTCCTGAACGCGGGGGCGGACCCCGACTTTACCCCGGAAGAGCTCCATGAGCCCCCGGTGGTTCTGATATGGGAAGAAATGGTCCAGCGCCATAACAAGACGCCGTACCGCTACCAGAGCCTTATAGACACTTTTGTTGCCTTGGTGGATGGCGGGGCTGACTTGAGAGCCCTGTGCAGTGAAGAACGCGGTGACGACTTGGTTCAGCTGCTGCTGGCCACCAAAAGTCTGGAGTGCTTTAAAATCGGCACTGACGTGCGCCGCATTCGCTTTGAGGAAGAGCATCTGCTGCGCGCGATGGACGAAGATCAGCCGGAAATCGCTGATTACATCGCCAGCAAACTGCCAACCGCTTAAAGCCAAACCTTGTTAGCGAAAGCCCCCGAAAGGGGGCTTCTTTTTATGCGTCTTTACGCCGCTCCTGCAGGGCCAGCATGCATGGGGTCACCACCAGGGTTAAAAGGGTAGCAAAGGCTAAGCCGAACACAATGGCGCTGGCCAGCTGGTCCCACCACTGGCTGGACGGCGCGTTATAGCCCACGGTGCGCTCCACCAGATTAATGTTGACTTTAGTGGCCATGGGCAACAGGCCAATAATGGTGGTAATAGCGGTCAGCAGCACTGGCCGCAAACGCTGGATGCCGGTTTCAATTAATGCCTCTTTCCACGGCATCTCGGCTTTAAGTTTGTTGAAGGTATCAATGAGGACAATGTTATTGTTCACCACAATCCCGGCCAGAGAAATCACCCCGATGCCGCCCATCACAATCCCGAACGGCTTGGCGATAAGAATATGCCCCAACAGCACCCCGGTGGTGGAAAAGACCACCGCCGCTAAAATAACAAACGCCTGATAGTAGCTGTTAAACTGCGTTACCAGAATAATCGCCATAATAAACACCGCAATCATAAACGCCCGCTGCAGGAAGGCCGCGGCTTCTTTTTGGTCCTCATCATCCCCTTTAAACTGAATCTCCACCCCGCGCGGCAAGACCAGCTCCGGCGCTTTGGCTTTTAACTTCTGGACGATGGTATCCGCCAAAAAGCCTTTTTGCACATCCGCGTCCACCGTCACGCTGTTGTTCTGGTCCAGGCGGTTAATCACCGTTACCTTAGGCTGCGGCGTGCGGGTGGTGAAGTTGCTGATGGGAACCTGGTTGCCGTCCGCGGTGTTGATTTTCAAATCTTCCAACACATCCAAATAGCGCTGTTCGGGCTTAAAGCGGCCAACAATATCAATTTCTTCATTGCTGGATTTATCGCGGTATGTATCAATAATCCCCCCGCCGGTGGCCAGCCGCAGCGTGGTGCCCACCTCCGCCAGATTGGTCCCGGCTTTGACCGCTTCAGCCCGGTCAACTTTCAGGGCCCATTCAATACCCGGGTCGGGCAGGTCGTCATCAATGTTGGTGGTACCGGGGATGTCGGCCAAAATATTTTTAATCTCTGTGACCACGGGCGGCAGAATGTCAAACCTTGGGCCGGTGACCACAATCTGAATCGGTTTGCCCTGACTGGGGCCGGAGCGCTGGGTGTTGGTACGGATATCCACGCCGTAAATATCAGCGGTACGTTTTTTGGCTTCGGCTAAAATGTCATCGCTGGTAGGGCGGCCGTTTTCCCAGTCCACATAATCCAGAAAAATATTGCCAATCATGTCCGACGGCCCTTGCTGGTTGCGGTCCGCGCCTTCACCCACGGTGACATAGACGGTCCGCACCCCATCCAAATCCAACAGCCGCTCTTCCACCTGTTGAACAATGCGGTCTTTTTCGGTAATGGACAGGTCACCCTTGGCGTAAATTTCCACAAACCCTTCTTCCGGCTCCACATTGGGGAAGAACTCCACCCCGCGTCCGACCATACCGTATAAAATAATCACCCCCACAAAGGTAGCGGTCGCCAGCCCTAATACTTTCCATGGCCGTCCTAAGGCTTTTTCAAGCATTTTTCCGTAGCGTTTGGCTACAGGGCCGGGTTCGGGCAAAGTTGTGGTTTTAAGCCATTTTAGGTGTCCACCAATGGTGGGCAGGAAAATCAGTGCCATAATCAGCGAGGCCGTCAGTGTAAAAATAAACGTAATGGGCAGGAATTTCATAAACTCCCCGACAATGTCCGGCCAGAATAGTAGGGGTAGAAAAGCGGCCAATGTAGTCGCTGTGGAAGCAATAATCGGCCATGCCATATATTGGGCGGCATAAATAAACGCCTGTTTACGCTTTTTGCCCTGCGCCAATTGCACATCGGCCAGCTCGGTGACCACAATGGCCCCGTCCACCAGCATCCCGACCGCTAAAATCAGCGAGAACAGCACCACAATGTTCATGGTCAGCCCCAGCGCGTGCAACGTGGTAATGGCCAACAGGAATGAGCCCGGAATGGTCAGCGCCACCAGACTGGCCTGCCCCCCGCCCAGGGCGAGCAAGACCACCACCATCACCAATAAAACGGAAATAGCGACGTTGTTTTGCAAATCGGATAGCATACGCCGGATTTTTTGGGACTCATCACTGGTATAGGCATAGTCAATTCCCGCCGGCCATTCTTCGTGGGAGCGCGCCACAATGGCTTTGACTGCGTCTACGGTTTCAATCACGTTTTCGCCAATGCGTTTGCTCACATCCAGCGTGACAGCCTGCTCGCCGTCAACCCGCGCGGCCGAGGTCTGGTCTTTAAAGGTGAGTTTGACATCGCCAATGTCCCGAATACGCACCGTGCGCGTGCCGTTGGTGGCAATGGGCAGGTCAAGCACTTCACTGGCTTCTGAAAACAGCCCCGGTACCTTAATGGCATAACGGCCGTGTTCAAATTCTAAGGAGCCCGCGGCAATCAGCTGGTTGTTCATACGAATAATATCCAGCGCGCGGGCTGGCGCAATACCGTAAGATTCCAGCTTGGTGCGGTCAATTTCCACCAGTAGTTGCTCTTCCCTCACCCCGCGGATATTAGCCTCCAAAACCCCGCTTAAGCCCTCAATCCGGTCTTGCAGGTCTTCGGCGAGCCGTTTTAAAGCCCGCTCCGGCATCTGGCCGGATAAAATAACCGTCAGCACCGGCGCCAGCGAAATATTCACCTCTTTAACAATTGGCTCTTCGGTTTCATCCGGCAGTTCCGGTTTGGCCAGGTCCACCTTGTTGCGTACGTCTTCCAAAGCCTGGTCGTTGTCAAAGCCGGCCTTAAAGTACAGCACCAAATTGGCACCGCCTTCATAGGCGGTGGCCTCCAGTTCATCCAACCCTTCAATCGAGCGCACTTCCTGCTCAATGGGTTTGACCAGCATTTCTACCGCGTCTTCGGGGGAAATGCCTTCATGCACCATGCTGACATAGATAATTGGCACCGGCACATCGGGCGCCGATTCTTTAGGAATGGCCATATACGCGCCAATACCGGCGAAGAAAATAAGCGCCAGCAATAAAAAAACAGTGCGTGAGCGGTGAACCGCGGTATGAATTAAAGACATCTCAAACGGTTTCTTTCGTTAATTCAGCACGCTGCTTTTGTGCCAGGCTGTTAACCACAGCGGCACCAGCACAGTTAAAATAGCGGCCACCGGCAGAGCGATAATCACCCCCGTCAGCCCATAAATCTGCCCGCCGGCCAAGGTGGCGAAAATAACCCACACCGGGTGCAGGCCCAGGCTTTTACCGACCAAACGGGGGGAAAGGATATAGCCTTCCAAAAACTGACCTAAAACAAACACCAGCGCAATCCACGCATAGGGCTCAATCCCTGTGGTTTGGTACTGGGTAAAGGCCACCACATAGGCAATCACCACTCCGGCGGTCATCCCCAAAAACGGTACAAAGGAGAAAATACCCGTTAAAAGTCCGATAATCAGCCCCATTTGCAAGCCGGTCAGGCTTAAACCCGCGGCATAAAACAAGCCCAACAGCAGACATACCAGCCCCTGCCCGCGTAAAAAGGCGGACAGTTTGCGGTCAATATCGCTCAAAACTTTCAACCAGGCTTTTTTGTTTTTGCGCGGCAGCAGCTCTTCCGCCCCTTGGGCAAAGCGCGGCCAGTCAATAATCAAATAGAACATCACAATGGGGGTGATGATTAAAAACATAAGAAAATCAATAAATTGCAAAGTATTTAAAGCCGCCTGCTGCAGCAGGTTCCCTGTAACTTTGGCCGCCTGACCACCAAACTGACCTATTTTCTCTGCCAGCTGTTCCCGGGAAACCGGTACATCCACGTATTTGTCAATAACGGGGACCAACTGTTGCTTAATGGAGGTCGCATAGGTTGGTACTTTGGACGTAAATTGGCTTATATCCTGAGCCACACCGGGTAAAATCACCACCAGAAATGCGGCCACACTCAAAATAATACTGCCGATTAGCACCAGACTGGCCGTCACCCGTGACAGCCCTTTATTGACCAGCTTTTCCACCAAAGGGTTAAACAAATAGGCAAAGATAATACCCAGCACAAACGGGGGCAAAATTTCCCGCGCCGCCCAAAACACCCATAGCAGCGCCACGGCGCCGAGTGAGCTAAACATAAAGGTGCGGTTGATTTTTGACATAATATTATCCTGCTATTCGTTTTGGCCTTTAATCTTCACTTTGACCTCTTCTCCGTCCACCAGCGCCGCCTGACCGCGCACCACCAGGTACGCTGTACCGTCCAGGCCGGTCACAACCGCTTGTTCCGGGCTGTCTTGGACCAAAGTAATGGGCTTGAAGCGGGCTATGCTATCCTCCACCACCATCACGCCCAGTTCACCGCCGTCAGATAGAACCAGCGCCGAATGCGGAATGGCATGGGCGGTGGTTTCATGGGTGGGGATTTCCATCCGCGCGCTCATACCGGCGGGGATGGTTTGGTTTTCGGTGTTTACTTCCACCTCAACCCGAAAGGTGCGGGTAAACGGGTCGCCTTGTTTGGCCACAAAACTAAGAGTGCCTTCCACCATGTCCCCGTCCGGCAGGAACACATCCACACGCTTGCCGGGAATAAGATTCGGTTGGTCTTTCTGCGATACAAAACCCACCACCAAACGCTTGTTGCGGCCCAGTATATCTACAAGGGCACCGCCATCTTTAACATAATCACCAACATCTATGTGGTGCTCTTCAATGGTGCCGTCCACCGGGCTTTTAATTTCAGTACGGCCAATGTTCAGGCGCGCCTGCGCCAAAGAACGCTGGGCGTTGGCCAGCGCCGCTTCCCGTTCCGCCAAAGTGGCGGTGGACTTATACCCTTCCGACGACAAGCGCTTGGCGGCGTTGTACAGTGTTTCCGCGGCTTTTACATCGGCCAATGCGGCGGCCAGAGCCTCTTCGGTTTCATTTTTTTCCAGCTTTACAACCACGTCACCGGCCTGCACGCTGTTGCCCAGCGGGGCCAGCCACTCCACCTGGGCGGGCAATTCCGCGGAGATGGTCACCATCTGGTTGCCCTCGGTATGACCAATTAAAGACACTTTGCGTGTGTAAGGTTCAGCCGGAATTTTTTCCACCAATGCGGTTTTTTTCTGATGTATTGCTGACTGCACGGCATCCGAACCAAAATGGAAGATGCCGGTCAGCATCCACACCCCGACCACAGCCAGAATGATGAAAACAAGCCGCTTCTTGGCGTCTAAGTTGAAAAAGAAATGTTTAAAGCGTGTCAGCATGGTTCTATTAACCCTTGTTAATGCCTTATGAGATTGGCATTATGTACACAAAGGGTCAAGAAAGACCAACGAAAATAGGTGGAAAAGGCACCCACGCTGATGACAATAGGCAACAAAAAAGGCTTTACCCTCTCCCTGCTGCTGTTTTTATGTATGGAAGGGGTGTTGCTGTCTTTGGCTCATTGGCAATTTCTGCGTATGGAAGAAAAAGAAACGCTAATTAATGAATTAAATCAAAGTATTAGCCACAATATTCAGCCCTACACCAAAAGCCTCAAACCGGCAAAGGGCAGCAAAATTCACCTCCATGGCCGTTTTGACGGCAGCCGTGCCCAAATATGGGAAAACCAGCTTCTGGACGGCAAACCCGGCTGGCGGATACTGGTACCGTTCATTACTGAACAAGGCACGGAAATTATTGTTGACCGCGGCTTTACCAAGCGTGTGCCACCCAGCGAGGTGCCCCCGCTTTTAAACAGCATGACCGACGGTAACCATTATCAAATCACAGGCCTTGTGCGTTATCCCAAGCAACAGGAAGGCATTATTAAAGGCCCCAAAAAAGGCAATATGGAGCGCTCCATCTTATTTTTGGATTTGGATTTATTTCCCATGGCTGATGAATTAAAGCGTGAGCCGTTCTATGTGGTGAGTTTAACCGGCACCCACCCCAAACTTACCGCCAAAGCGTGGATTAACGGCTTTGGACCGGAGACGCACCGCGGCTATATGCTGACATGGGCGCTGCTTGCGGCCATATTGCCGTTTTTCTATGCGGTTTTTGCGCGCCGGTTTTTCAAGAAAGGTTAAACCTTCGCCCGCAGTTTTTGCACCAGAAGTTTCACATCAAACATACCCAGCTTATGGGACAGGGCCAGGAATATCCCCAGGCCCAAGCCTCCGGCGGTAATAAGCCACACCATTTTGGTGATAAAGTGCTCACCGTAAGGGACATAAAGCTTATACCCCAAGATCATCACAAACATAACGGCGCTGATGCCAATGGCTTTAAAAAGCGGGGTGAAAAAGCGGCTGTCTAATGGAATATCCACCACATTTAAGCGTTTTAAGTACCAAATTTGCAAGCAGGCGTTCACATAGCCGGCAATAGCTGTAGCCAAGGCAATACCCACATGGGCGAAGTACTGCATTAAAATCAGGTTAAAAATAAGGTTCACCACCAATGCCGCTATACTGATTTTAATGGGGGTTTTGGTGTCTTCATTGGCGTAAAAGGCGCTCAAACATACTTTGGTGGTAACGTACCCCGGCAGGCCAACGCTGTACGCCACCATGGCCCACGCCGCCATATTGACACTGTTTTCGGTGAATTTTCCGTGACCAAACATGGTGCCGATAAGCTCATGCCCCAACAGGCTTAAGCCCACTGTACATGCCAGGGCTAAGGCAATAGACTGGGTCAGGGATTGGTTAAAGGTGTCTTTCACCATCTCTTTATCCCCTTTTTCCAAGGCGCGGGAGAAATGAGGCAACAGCACGGTGGCCATAGCAATACCAATTAAAGAGAGTGGAAATTGGTAAAAACGGTTGGCATAGTTCAGGTAAGAAATGGACTTATCACCTAAAAGCGAGGCCAGCTGGTTATCAATCATAAAGCTAAGCTGTAATACCCCAATCGCCAAAGCAGCCGGGCCAATGCGGCGCAAAAGCTGTTGAATTTTGTCATGCTTGGGCTGCCATATAAACTTTAAACGAACCCGGGATTTTTGCAAATGGCGGCGCATATACAATGCTTGCCACACCCCGCCAAGGGGGACGGCGATACTGGCGGCAAAGACCGGCTCCACATTAAACAGCGGCAAAATCCATAACCCGGCCAAAAGGGCCAGGTTCAAAAACACCGGTACCATGGCAAAGGGCTTAAAAATGTTAAGAGAGTTCAAAATGGCCCCCGCCAGCGTGGCGTAAGTAATCAGCATTAAATAAGGGAAAGTAATCCGCCCCAAAAAGCTGGTTAGGGCCAGTTTTTCAGGGTCAGCGGCATAACCGGGTGCGACCAGAGTCACTACGGCGGGCATAAAAATCTCCCCGAGGATAACAATAACCCCCAGCACAACCGCCAACAGCCCCAGGCACATGCCAGCAAATTCCTGCATGGCAGCCTTGTCCTGATTCTGCTGGATACGAGTGGCAATGGGAATAAACGCGACGTTAAAGGCCCCTTCACCAAACAGCCGACGAAGCAGATTCGGCAAAAGCATCGCTACAAAAAAGGCGTCAGATGCTGCAGAAGTCCCAAGTTTGTTGGCAATGGTGACATCCCGCAAAAAGCCCAGCACGCGGCTGGCGCCGGTCCAACTGCTAACGGTAAAAGCGGATTTTAAAATATTCATAACGTGTCCAAGTGTACTCGGACTTCTACGCGCGCAAAAGCGCTATTTTGTCTGGGTAAGGTTTTTCAGTTCATACAGCAGATGATGAGCCTGGCGGGGTGTTAGATCATCCAGACTGGCCTCCATAATGCGGGTTTCCAGAAGGTTGGGCCGGTTTGTATCTTGTGGTGCGTCGTTACCTTGGCCGTTTGTCGCCACACCAAACAGCGGCAAGTCCGCGGGGTTGGCAACGCCAGCTTTGCGGCCCTGGGCGGATTTTTCCAAGCCGTTTAAAATGCTTTCGGCCCGTTTAATAACGCTTTTGGGCAGGCCGGCCAGTTTCCCCACATGAATACCGTAAGAACGTGGTGAAGCCCCTTCTTTTACCTTATGTAAAAAGACAATCTCGCCTTGCCATTCTTTAACCGCCATTTGGTAGCAGGCCAGGTTGGTGTGGGTTTCACTTAGTCGGGTTAATTCATGGTAATGGGTTGCAAACAGTCCACGGGCCTTACAGACTGTCAGCAAGTGCTCCATACACGCCCACGCGATGGAAAGACCGTCATATGTAGCGGTGCCGCGGCCAATTTCATCCAGCACGACGAGGCTGCGTTCACTCGCACCGTTTAAAATAGCTGCGGTTTCCACCATTTCCACCATAAAGGTAGACTGCCCGCGAGCTAAGTCATCAGCCGCGCCAATACGGGTGAAAATTTTGTCCACCGTACCAATATGGGCGCTTTCTGCCGGCACGAAGTAGCCCATCTGTGCCAGAATGGTAATAAGAGCGTTTTGACGCAAATAGGTGGATTTACCCGCCATATTCGGGCCGGTAATCAGCCAAAGGGTACCATCGTCTAATTTGGCGTCATTCCGTACAAAATCATCAACCATTTGTTCCACCACCGGGTGGCGGCCGCCGGTAATGGTGAAGGCAAGGCTGTCATCCACCTCGGGCTTGACATAATTTTGAGTCACGGCCAGCTCCGCCCCAGCCGCCAGAACATCTAGTGTGGCCAGATTTTCGGCAATGGTCAAAAGTTGCGCGGAGGCAGCCCGTACAGCCTGCACCAGTTCGTCAAAAATTTCCAGCTCGCGTTTGGTCATGTTGGCCTGTGCCGCGCCAAGCTCCTGCTCCAGTTCCATAAGCGAACTGGTGGAAAACCGCATGGCATTGGTGGTGGTCTGGCGGTGGATATAATCCGTGGGGACTTTATCGCTTTGAGCTTTGGTGACCTCAATAAAATAGCCCCAAACCTTGTTGTATTTAATTTTCAGGGTAGGAATTTTCAAACGTTCAGATTCGCGCTTTTCCATTTTTTGTAACAAATGGACAGCATTGCTGGAAAGTTCGGTGTATTTATCTAACTCTGCACAATATCCCTTTTGCACAAATTTGCCATCCCGGGCCAAAAGCGGTAGGTCATCATCTTCTTTTACGGCCTTTTTCAACAGGTTTTGGGTGTCTTGAGCTTTGGTTAAATCGCTGGAAAGTTCCTGAATATAAGGGTCACTAAGCTGGTTGAGCCCCTTTTGCAGCTCCGGCATATGCGCCAAGGTTTGACGGATGGCGCCCAAATCCCGCGGCCCGCCGCGCCCCAGCGTCAGGCGGCTTAGCGCCCGGCTTAAATCAGCGGTTTGCTTTAAGCTGTCACGAACTTTGCCGCGTAATATGTCATTTTTCAAGCTTTCCAAGGCATTTAAGCGCTTGTTAATAGCACCTACATCGGTTAAGGGGTTCGTAACCCATTGCTTCAACATACGGGCACCGGCGGGTGTGCGGGTGCGGTCAATGGCGTGGACTAAAGAGCCTTTTTTCTCGCCCTTTAGCGTTTGGGTAACCTCAAGATTTTGTTTGGTAGAAGCGTCAATCTGTACCACGCCCTTATCTTTTATAAGCCGCGGTGTTTTAAATTGCGGCAGGTTGCCGACCTGGGTCAGCTCTACATAGCGAATGAGCGAGGCTAAAGATTTAACCCACTTCTTATCCACGCCAAGTTGAGCAAGGGTTTTTACGCCGTACACACTTAAAATTAGTCCCTCGTCATCATGGCCGTTAAAACAGCCGCTTTCTTTGGTAAGGATAGATTCATAAAGCTTCAGTTGTGAGGCCAAAACATCTAGCGTGTCTTTGTTGGTCAGCACTTCTTTGGCCTCAATGCGTGCCATGTCATTGTTTAACATATCGCTGGTGGTCTGAGAGAGAATAACCTCGCCCGTGGAAAGCTCCAGCCAACCTAGATACACGTTGCCTTTGTTGGCCCATACCGAGGCTAAGAAATTACTCTCAGCCGAGTTGAGCATGCTATCTTCGGTTAGTGTGCCGGGTGTATATAGACGCACCACATCGCGCTTGACCAAAGCCTTCGCACCGCCACGCTTTTTGGCCTGTTCAGGTGTTTCGACCTGTTCACACAGGGCTACTTTCTGGCCGTTATTGATGAGTTTGGCAATATAGCCTTCCGCCGCATGGAACGGCACCCCGCACATCGGTACGCCTTCATCGCCTTCTTTGGCGGTTTTACGGCGAGTGAGGGTGATTTGCAGAATGTCTGCGGCGGCTTTGGCGTCATCACCAAAAAGCTCATAAAAATCCCCCATTCGATAGAACAGTAAAAAGCCCGGGTACTGGGCTTTAACCTGTTTATATTGTTGCATCATTGGAGTGTCCTGTGTGCTCATGGGGCGTATCATACTAAAAGATAACATCGAGCACAAAAGATAAAGTTATGTTATACCAATAGCATGAGCTACCAAAACGAACTGGCCCTGGCAATTGAAGCCGCCAAAGAGGCGGGTGAAATCGCACGTCATTACCAAGCCCTCGACTTTGATGTGGAATATAAACCTGAGGCGGGCAATAGCCCTGTGACAGAAGCGGATATGGCCATTGACCGCTTTTTAAAAGAGTACTTTGCTGAAAACACCCCAGGGTTTGGCTGGCTAAGCGAAGAAACCGAAGATAGCCCTGAACGCCTGAAAAAAGAAGATGTCTGGGTGGTTGACCCTATTGATGGCACCAAGTCCTTCGTGCAGAAAAATGGCATGTTCGTTATTTCTATTGGTCTGGTTGCCAATGGTAAGCCGGTTTTGGGTGTGGTGTATAACCCTATGCGGGATGAATTATACAGCGCGGTTGCAGGCGGCGGCCTGCACATCAACGGCCAGCCAACCCGGCAGCAACGCGTGGATAAGCTGGAAGAAGCATTGTGCCTGATTAGCCTGACTGAAACCAAACAGGGGCTATGGCAGCCCTATGAAGGCCAGTTTAAAATGAAACCAGTGGGGTCTGTAGCCTATAAACTGGCGCTGGTGGCCGCCGCAAAAGCTGATTTTACTGCCAGCCTGAAACCAAAAAACGAATGGGATTTGGCCGCCGGGCAACTTTTGTGCATGGAGGCGGGTTTGAAGATGACCGATTTGACTGGTGAGCCTATCACCTACAACAACCGCCAAACCTCTATCAATGGCCTGATATGCGCGCCAGCTGCTTATTTCGATGCGGTGTTCCAGCAACTTCCCAAACACGCCAAAGGTTATTAAAAAAAGACCCGCTGCTTAGCGGGTCTTAGTGGTTTAAACCGTTAGCTTAGAAGACTTTTTGCCAACCAAGAACAAACCGATGGTCGGTCTCCAGCTGCGGGCCTTCCATGTTTTGGTACACCGGAACAATGAATTCCGCCGCAAAACGGTGCCCTTTTAAAGCACCACGATCAGCTGTGTAGCTGTAACCAACAGCGGTTTCGACCACGGCATTTTCATAGTTATCCGCCGCATTGGCCGGGTTGGTAGCGGCGTTCAGGTCGCTGTCTGCCCCGTGAACTTCTCCACGCAAACGGCCCAACACACGGAAGGTAACATCAGAACGTTCAGTTACTTTGCGGCCAACCCAGCTGGTCAGCTTGTACTCGTTACCCAAACGGTATTCGTTGTCGTTTTTACCGGTACGGAAGGTGGTGTCTACCTGTGTACCGTAAAATGTTGGGTTGTCATTATGCTGCCAGGTGTAGCCAGCCAGCAGGTCATAGGTACCGGAACCCAGCTGCATGCCATATGGCAGTTTGATGTAGCCTGATGGTGTGGTATCGCGCTTGTCAATATCACCGGTTGGCAGGCTGACACCCAGTTTAAAAATACCGCGCTCACCAGTTTTCATCAGGCCAGCAACTTTTAAATCACCCAAACCTTTAGATTCGGTAGAAAAATCTGTACCGCCAGAGGTCCGTAGGTCGCCATCTTTCACCAAGTAAGGCGCGGTGGCAGACAGGGTAAAGTTGTCGTTTACACCGTACATCAGGTTAAACAAGTGGGTGTCTACCGTCATTTCTTTTTGGGCCACAGTAAAACCCAAGTTATACACATCGCTCAGGTCCACACGGCTGTTACCAATGCGGTTACCATGCATAAAGTGACGCTTGTAGCGGTAGCTAAGCATCCACTGCCCCTCGGGGTGCAGGTGGTCGCCCATTACTTCAATTGGGGCAAAAACATGGTGGATATGTTCTTTGTGGTGTTTATGGGCTATTGGTTTTGCTGGCTCCGGCTCTTCCACCATTTTATAAACCGGCTCTTGCTGAGCGGGTTCAGGCTGCGCCATTGTTTCTGGGGGCATGTCTGTGCCGTCCCCGGCAAAGGCAGGTTGAGCAATAGCTGTTGCTAAAGCGCACAAAACAAAACTTTTTACATAATTCATTGTAACTTACCGTTATTTTTAAGGTTTAAACCAAAGCCATTATAAGCATAAAGCCCCTGGTATATAAACATTAACGGTACTGTTTGTGCGGAAAATAGAAAGGATGTTGTTGCATTAAGGCAAAAAAACAAACCCGCCCTGAGTAACAAGGGCGGGCAGGTTGGTATAGGTGTGTTGGGTGTGGTATGTACTCGATTTATAACCCAGACAAAAACGAACGACCTAAAAAAGCCTATTTTTTGCCCCGGCGTAGTCGAGCCAGTGTCCGTTACTCACCCTTATTATGGAAAAAGACAGGAGTGGCCGTATACCATTCCTGTCTAAAAAACTGACGCTTTTTAAATTGAGGCGAAAGTTAGCGTTGGCTGCGGCCGCCGCCCCAGTTGCCGGTTGGCAGGTCCGGGCGGTCACCACCGCGCACAGCGGGGCGCCCAGTATTACGTTGGCCGCGCATATTTTGCATATTGTTGCGGCGCTCCATACGGTTTTCCATACGGCCGTTACGTTTATCACGGCGCTGCATGCGCTTAGCACCACGGGCATTTTCACTGCCAGCACGTTTCATTTTCTCCCTAAAGGCGCGGCGCTCTTCAGGGCTCATGTTTTTGTACATTTCGCGCTTTTCGGCAACACCTTCGCGGCGCTGCATAGCACGTTCACGCATGTCTTGTCGGCGTTTCTGTACATTCTGACGGTGTTGTTGGCGAATATCCTGACGGCGCTCCTGCATGTGTTGGCGCCGTTCAGCGTTTGTACCGTTTTGCTGTTGCATCCATTGGCGGCGGTCTTGTTCCATCTGAGAACGCTCAGCGCCAAGGCGGTTTTGCATATCCATACCACTGTCTTGCGCTATGGCGGCCAGCGGGCTCATCAGCAAGGTTGTGGCCAAAAGAAACTTTGTCATTTTTCCTCCTTAAAAGGACTTTTTGTTGAACGTTTAGAGCCAATAGTATGCGGGATTGCTTTTTAGATTTAAAGGGTTAGTTCAAAATTTCCAACTGTTGGGGATGAGTAACGGTAACCAGAGCACCGTTTACGGGTTTAACCACACCTCGCACCAGAACGGTTTTGCCTTTATAAAAATGCACCGGGTCAATGTTGGCTGCATAAAAATGCTCCCAATTCCTTTCGCGAATTTCCACGCTAAAATCTTCCCGCCAGTTGGGGCCAAAATTCAAAAAAATCTTGTCCCCTACCTTAGCGGTGGCATAAACGGTGCCTTTTACCCATCCAAACAGGCCAAACAGGTGCTCAGGGTAAGGGGCTTTAGCTGAACGCACCTGATAGCGAGGGGATGACCAGATGCCTTTGCCCCGGGTGCGGGCCTCGGCTTCCAGCTTTAAGAGAGTATCCACATGCTCTACATTGTCGGGAAAACTATAGACATAGGCCAGCCCTTCACGCACTAAAGCCCCGTTTAACCATGTTTCAGGTGAAACATCTCCTGTATAAACATGGGCCAGCAGGCGGTGATGACGGTCGGTCTGGGGGCGGTTTTCAGGGGCGTTAAATACTAAATTGACTGGCTTTTGCCGAACAAAATTTTGTGTAAATTGTTTGGACTTTTGCGCAAACGGCATAGAGGCTTTGCCTTTTTTATGCGAAATTTCCGGAGCGTTGATGCTTACAACCCGCACATGGTCACCGTTTTTCAGCACAAAAGTATCGCCGTCGATAACATACCGCACTTCTAACGGTTTATTATAGTCAGTTTGTGCCCATAAGGCCGGGTTCCATAAAATAAGGAAGCCAAGGAGAAAACCAACACATGCATTATATTTCTTCATAAGCCAAGATTGTAACCACAAATAATTGAAGAACGAAATACATTGTGTAATATTGCTAGGGGAGACAAGGGGATTATCAAAAAGGTTAGTAAATAACAATGTCGTTGACCATTCGCCCAGAAAAACCGGAAGAGCGCAGCCGTCTGGCCACCATTATTGCCCGTACGTATCGTGGCGCTGGCGCGCGCACCATTGAAGTCGCCGGTAAATTAAGAGACCTGCCGCAATACGTCCAGGACCTGAGCCTGGTTGGGGAGCAAGACGGAGAGGCTGTAGCCTTTGTCATGTTTACCCCGGTTAAAGTGGGGGCAAGGGACAGCGCGGCGCTGTTAATGGCGCCAATTGCTGTGGATCCACAACAGGAAAATCTGGACGTGGAAGGGTTCATTCAACAAGCCTTGGGCAAGGCTAAGGAAAAAGGTTATGGCTATGTTCTGCTGCATGGTGATGCGGAAGAATATGAAAAGTATGGCTTTAAGAGTGCCAAAGAGCACGGCGTTCAAAGTGAGTTGCGTTTGCCGGGGGTTGAACTTCTGGTATGTCAGCTTGACGATAAAGCAGAAGAGTTGGCTGGAAAAGTTGATTATCCGCCGTTTTTGGCGTAACTGCCCTCTCAGGGGATGATCCCATAGTTCAACAGGATAGAACGACAGCCTCCTAAGCTGTAAATCGGGGTTCGAGTCCCTGTGGGATCACCAAACGAAAATTGAGAATATATGACAAACGATAAAGAACCATTGCTGGAAAACGCTGATCTTCGCTGGGAAGACAAGGTGCCTGTTTCCAAACGGTTCGATGATGTTTATTTTTCCAAAGAAGATGGCTTGGAAGAGTCCCGATATGTCTTTATAGGCGGCAATAAATTGCCTGAGCGCTGGTCTCAAGAAACTGAAAAACCTTTAAAAGTAGCTGAGTTAGGGTTTGGCACAGGGTTGAATTTTTTGGCGACACGCGTGTCCCGCTTGCAGGATAACAGTCAGCGTCCCCTGATTTTCTACAGTATGGAAAAATACCCACTTAGCCTAAAAGATCTTCACTACGCGTTGACCTTCTGGCCGGAGCTGGAAAAACTTTCCCGTGAATTGTTAAACAGTTGGCAAGGCCTCAAAAAAGGATTGAACAACTTTGAGTTTGAAGGCGGGCGGGTGATTTTAAACCTTTTTGCCGGGGATGTTTTACATAACCTGCCGTTGGTGGAGGATGGTATAGACGCCTGGTTTCTAGATGGTTTTAATCCTGCCAAAAACCCGGAAATGTGGAATGCTTTTGTCTATGAAACCATGGCCCATAAAAGTGCGCCACAAGCCACATTTGCTACGTATACCGCCGCCAGTCACGTGCGCCGCGGGCTGGAAGATGCTGGGTTTAAAGTTGAAAAAATCCCCGGTTTTGGCTCCAAACGAGAAATGATGACTGGCCAGTTTGTTGGCCGGACTAACGGTTAAGAGCCTCAATAATATAATCTTTAACAACGGGCCAGGCGGGCATGAACATTTCCGCAAAGGCAATCCCGAACAAAATAAAACACAGCCACAGCACCCGCTTCATGGTTTTCTTTTCTCCACGGCTCAGGCTAACACCTTTGTCGATGCCGTTGGGTTTGCGGTGGTACAAATCTTGAGCCATTGTTTTTATTCAGTTGGTTATTTTGTTAAAGTATGTGTACCTTCTATTGGGTATCCTACTTAGGAAAAAAAACAAAGTCAAAAACGAGGCGCCAGCGCGGCATGGAGTTTACCGATTCAATACTGGTCATGGCTATTATCGCCGGCTCCATTATTTTATTCGTTTCCGACCGCTTCCCTATTGATGGCGTTGCGTTTCTGGTTTTACTGGCCCTGCTCTTAACTGGTATTGTACCGCCGGATCGTATTTTAGAAGGGTTTTCTAACCCGGCAACCATTACAGTCGCCGCTATGTTCGTACTTTCTGCCGGCCTGCAGCGCACGGGGGTTATTCGTTATATTGCCCAACAGCTCCACCGCCCGGCAGGTAGGGGGGCAACCCGGCTCAATCTGGTTTTGGGGCATGCTTGCGGAGCCTTGTCAGCGTTTATTAACAATACCGCTACCGTGGCTGTATTGCTGCCGGTAGCCTTAAATATGTGTAAAGAGCGTAATATTTCCCCAGCCAGAGTTTTGATGCCATTATCCTTTGCCGCCCAGTTCGGGGGCGTTTGCACACTGATTGGAACAACCACCAACCTGTTGGTCAATGCCTACGCGGTCAGCAATGGGTTAGAACCATTTTCCATGTTTGAGTTCGCCAAACTTGGGTTGATTTTGTTTGTGGTGGGTATGGTGTATATGCTTATTGCCAGTCGTTTTATGCTCCACCGCCTGGCTGGAGAAAGCGAGGCGTTTACCGATTATCGCCTGCAGGATTATTTAACCGAAATGAAGGTAATGGAAGGCAGCCCGTTGATTGGCCAAACCGGGGCTGAAAACGACCTGAACGAATTGGGTGAGAATTTGCGTATTCTGGAGATTATCCGCGATGACCGCCCCATCTGGGCACCGCAAACCACGCAAATTCATGAGGGCGATATCCTGCTTATCCGCGGCGATATTGAACGGGTGATGAGTGCCACCGGTCGCTTGAAATTAACGGATTGGGCGGAAGGAAATTTATCGGAAACACATTTGAAGTCAGATGATGTGACCTTAATGGAGGTTATGATTCCAGCCGGATCCCACCTGATTGGGCGCTCTTTAAGCCAGCTGGACTTTTATTGGCGCTATCATGCGGCAGTGTTGGGAGTTCGCCGTCGTGGTGAAATTTTGCATGAGCGCATGTCACATATCATATTTAAAGATGGCGACACGCTCCTTTTGCAGGGCCACCGCGCGGATTTGAACCATTTAGACGATGAGACTGATTTCGTGCTCTTAAAAGACCTTAGCACTTTGCGCCTTAAAAAACGTCGCGCCTTGATGTCGGTTTTGATTTTATTGGGCGTTGTTGCCTTGGCCGCCACGGGCATTACGTCTATCCTTACCGCGGCCCTGTTGGGGGCTGCCGCCATGGTCATAGCCCGGTGTATCAATATGCAGGAAGCCTACGCCTCCCTTGATATGAAGGTATTAATTCTCTTGGCCGGCCTTATACCATTGGGCATTGCTATGCAAACTACAGGAACGGCTTTGTGGCTGGTGGAAAGCCTGCTGGAGTGGGTGGGCGACAAAGCCCCTGTCTTTGTTTTAGGCTCAGTCTATGTGTTGACAATGGTACTCACCGCTTTTATGTCCAACAACGCGACAGCCTTGCTATTAGCCCCTCTGGCGGTCGGGGTGGCCAGTACTCTGGGGGTGGATTCCAAACCGTTTTTAATGGCTGTGACCTTTGCCGCTTCCACCTGTTTTATGACGCCGGTAGGCTACCAGACCAACCTTATGGTGTACGCGCCGGGGAACTATCGTTATGTGGATTTCTTTATTGTGGGCTTGCCTTTAAACATTATTTTCTTTGTCATTTCCGTCACACTGATACCCGTCTTCTGGCCGTTTTAAAAGGTTTTTTATCAACTTCCCCCGCCTTGCCATGGCAAGATAGATTTCAGCGGTTTAAGGCCGTTATGGGAGTATGAAAAAAATAAGAAAAGCAGAAACAGGCCCCCTATGAGTATTTTAGACGAATTTGTAAGCGCGTTAGAAACCCAGCAAACCTTGGATGTAGACCAGATATTGGCCATGATTCTGGCCAAGGCTCGCCGTGTAACCGCGGCTGAAGCCGGCAGCATTTTTATCGCCCGCCCGGTGGATGGCAGCGACCCCAATATTTTGCGCGCCTGTTCGTTGCAGAACGATAAAATTGATATTGAAACCGATAACTTTACCATTCCCATTGATATGACCTCCATCGCCGGCTATGTGGCCAAAACCAGGGAAATTCTGGAGCTGGATGATGTGTATGAAGTGCCGTCGGACAAGCCGTTTATGTTTAACCGCAGTTTTGATGACAAGCACGGCTACCGCTCCAAATCCATGCTTGCCTTCCCGCTGAAAAACTTTAATGGCCGGGTGATTGGGGTGGTGCAATTGTTGAACCATTTAGAGGGCACCGATGACGTCGGAAACCCGCTTTACCGACCATTTCCGCTTCATCTGGTGGATGATATGAAGAGCATTATGACCGTTTTGGGTGTGATGGTGGAACGGGTGGATTTATTAAGTGAAATCAGTCGTTTGCGCACAGAGGTGGAGCGTTTAAGGGCATAAGGACGTTATGTTAAAAAACAAAGCCATATTGATAAGTTTTTTGGGTGCCCTGTGCACCCTTTTTGGCTTTTCTTTGGCCCATGCACAGGGCTTTTTAGACGATATTGACCCGGTTGAAAAGTACTACAGCGACACCACTAAAAAAGAGCTGGGCATCAAGGTGGAAAAAAATCAGAAAAAGGATGGAAAAACACGGGTAAAAACGCAGATTAGCCCGACCGTACCAGAAACAAAAATAGTGCCGGCCCAATCTAAAAACAAGGCCGAAAAGGAACCCCAAAAAAAGGCCACCCCGGAAGAAGCGGCGGCGCCGGGTCAACCATCTGTGCAATCACCAGCCACCCAGGCCACGCCCAAAATGGTGCCGCTGCAAAAAACACGCTCGTCTGCGCCGCCAGCGCCTAAAATGACCGCCTCGACTTCCCCGCTGCCGCAAAGGGCTGCCAATGAAAAAGATAGTGAGCGCTTACAAAAGCTGTTTGATGTGATTAAGCGTGAGCCCAACAACATGGATGCCAACTTTGCCTACGCCAATTTGGCGGTGAAGATGGGCAAAACTGAAGAGGCCATTGCCACCTATGAACGGATGCTGATTTTAAACCCGGAGCTGGCACGGGTGAAGCTGGATTTGGCGCTGTTGCTCATGCGCACCGGCGGCCATGACCAGGCGCGCACGCTGTTTAAAGAGGTCTTGGCCACCAATCCGCCTGCCCAGGTGGAGCGCAATATTCGCATGATGCTCACCCGTTTGGATAAAGCGCAGAAAAAGCACAACTTCAGCATGATTTTGGGTGTGGGCGCCAATTATGACCGCAATGCCAACTCGGCGTCCTCATCTGGTAATGTGGAGTTTTTCGGGGTGCCGATTCCGCTGGATGACTCTTCCCAAGCGCAGGCGGATACCGAAAAATTCGCCATGATGAATGCCAAGCACACGTATATTCTCCCCACCCCCAAACAGCACACCATCAACACCGAAGCCATGGTATATAAGGGCTATCGGCAGAAATTCTCCAACCTGGAAACCAGTATGTTCAGTATTAAAACCGGGGTGACGTACAACATGCCGTCCATCCGTTCCCGGGCCGGGTTTGATGTGGGCTATTCCAATGTGCAGCTGGGCCACCATAACTATTTGGATACGGTCAAATACACCGGCCGCTTTACCCATATTCTGCACCCGAAGGTAATGGTCACCGCGCAATTGGACCGTGAACGGCGCCGCTTCCACAACAGCCCGGTATCATCCTTGTTTGAAGACCGTAACGGCCGTGCTCACGGCCAAAAGCTGACCTTGAATATTCCGGTGAATAACAAGAACCAGCTGGCCATTAGCGCCGCGTTTCGCCAAGAGCGCACCCGCCAGAAATATTATGACAACAACCAGTCCAGCGTGCAGATGTCGTACACGCGCAGTTTTAAAGACGGCTGGTTTTTCAACGCCACGGGCCTGATGAAAAAAGCCCAGTATAAGGGCATTGATGTGAGTGTGAACCCCACGCTGGTGCGCACGGATCTGGAGAAAACCTACACCCTGGCGCTGGGTAAAAAACTTACTGATAACCTGACCGCCAGCTTGTCGTACCAGAACAAGGAAGTGAACTCCAACATTGAAACCTACAAGTTTAACAACGAGCGCATCAGCGCCAGCCTGATTTACCAGTTTGAGGAGTAAGGGAAGAGGCATGAAGCTGTCATTTCAACCATTTGTGTTTACCCCCATAAAAAAGATACGGGAAAAGGCATGCTCAGTGAACAGCGTGCGCCCGTGGTCAACGGTAAAGGGGAGAACACTGGTGAAGACAGCCAGATTTTTAGCATTTTGGATGGTTTTGAGTGTCAGCTGCCTGTTCGCGGTAAGTGCTGTGGCAGCCAATGAGGTAGGTTTTGCCTCTGCTGTTAAAGGGGTGGCCCACAAGCTGGAAGACGATACCGGCGCCAAAGTCCCCTTAAAGACCATGGATAAAATCTATGAAAACCAAACCATCGTCACCGGTAACCGTGCCCGTGTGCAGCTCATTTTTAAAGATGACAGTGTGTACACCATTGGCCGCAATACCGAAGTGGTCATTAACAAATTTATTTATGACCCATCCAGCCGTGACGGGGCTTCTGAAGTGGAAGCCAAAAGCGGTGTTTTAAAATTCGTGACCGGTAAAATCGCCAAAAAAGACCCCAAGAACGTGAAGGTGGATACACCATTTGCCACCATTGGGGTGCGCGGTTCCGGGGGTATTATTCAGGTTCAGCCCAATGGCCAGACTGTGGTGGGGCTGACGCAATGTTGTTTGGACGTGGCGTCTAAGGGCTCAACCGGCGCGCCGGTACCACTGGACAACGTCAACCATTATACCGAAGTACAGGATCCTGACCAGCCGCCCGCTCCGCCAAAACCCATGCCGCCGCAAATGCAGCAGCAATTGCTGGGTGAGTTGGATGGTGGCGTGGCCGATAACGGGGATGAGCCAGCCTCACAAGGCGATGGCGCCCCTGCCAATGAGCAGGAAGAAGAGTCCACCAGCGAAAGTGAAGAGGACACCAGCGCCAGCACCGAAGACGACAGCGGTACACAAGAAACAGCGGAGGCTGAGGAGGATACAAGTACGGTAGAAAGTACCTCAGACGAGGATACAACAACCGTTGAAGACAGCGGCACAAATGATGACGGCGGCACCGTGACCACCACGGAAGACAGTACAACGGACAGCACAAACGAAACTACGCTGGCGGATTCGGACGGCACAACCACCACCGAAACCCAAACGCTGGAGTCCACCGATGACAACCTGGCTTTTGACGACACCGGCACATCTGACGGTACAACGACGGAAACCAGTTTTGATGACAGTGGAAGCTTGGATGAAGGTACAAACTTTGATACATCATTTGAGAATGATGACACGGCTGGAACCGGCGGTTTTACCACCGATACAACAACAGATACCAATGTGGACACCACTACCGCTTCGCAAGATACCACCCAGCAGGAAACCACGACAACCAATACTGACCCGACCGTTTCCGGCCAGTTTGCGGGGAATTATAAAGTCTATAACCCAAGTGTGGACGGAGTGAATGAATATGGAGATGTAGCGGCGGACCGTTTAAGCTCCGCGTTTGCTTTTGAAGCCACACCGGACGGCGGCAGTCCGGACGGGACCCAGTTTACTGATCTGTTACCGTACAACGGAACCGCCGGAAGTGTATTTAACATCGCGCCAATGGTTATTAACAACAGCACGGTACAAGGCCGTGGTTATACCACCCAAAATTCCGATATGTTCATTTATGCCCTGCGTAATACCACCACCAATGAGCGCTACTTCCTGCATTTTGGTAATCAACTGACTCTGGGCAGCTGGTGGGACGCCAAAACCGGCATCAGCCTGTATAACTTTATGAAAGACCCGGTCACGCCGCTGAGCACTGGCGTGAATGTGTTTGATTATAACACCGTTGACGGCCCGGGCCTGTTCGGCCAACAAAACAATAACCTGGTGGGCCTGGCGATTGATTGGGATAAACAACAATACGCCACCGGTTTTGCCGGGGTATATGACGATGGCGCCGGGACACGCCAGACACGGTTCAGCGTTTCCATTGGTAATGTGGACCAAGCTGGCACCAATGTGCTGGAAGGGGATACCTATACCTATATGAACCGTACCGGCCCACTGGGCAACCAATACACCAACACGGCTTGGGGGACAACCGCCAGTGAGGGTGATGTGTTCTACGGTGATCAGACCAATGAAGTGATTGACGGCTTTGTTATGGAATCCGGCATGGAAGCGGGGCTGGACCTGGCCGCGACCGATACCTATGATACCTATACGCCAACCGTATTAACGCAGGAAACGGCGCCCAATGCATTGACAGCTCAGGATGACGGCAGTTTGGCATGGAGCGGTTATTCTGCGGGTTTTGTGCAGCGGGATATCGACGGTACCAACCTAATGCAATATGTTCGCTCAGAAGGCAACCGGGCAGAATTATGGTTGCTTGATAACGTGGATGCCGATTCAGTAGCAGATGGCGCCAACTTGTCTATACAAATACAGCCGTATGACATTGATACAACCAGCTATAGCGGGGTGGATATTCATGCTCAGTTTGGCGAGGGTTATGGTGGAATAACATCTGTAATTTCAGATGAAATATATGCCGGTACAGCAGGTACACTAACTATTTCAAGTAACGATGTAAGTACTTTTGAAGGTGCTTTTGCCAGCGATGCGTTTATTGATACACCGGATAGCACCATCGGTTGCCAGACCTGCCAGCATTTGGAATGGGGCGTATGGGCCGCTAATTTTACCGAGGCCAACGCCGCCAACCAAATTGACGGCGGTGTAGGCGTGGCCCACCTTATTCCGTATGTGGTGGGGGATATGACTCAGGGCCTTGACTTGGGCAGTACTATCACCGGCACGGCCACCTATCAGGGCACAATGTTTGGGGCGGTGGTGAAGTCTGACGGCACCAACAGCGCCCTGCAGCACGCATGGGGCAGTTTTTCCAGCGGTGTAGACTTTGATAACGCCCAAATCACCAGCTTTTTAGGGCAGTTTGCGGATAGGAACTTCAGCATGTCCGGCGGACCCGTAACCATTACTGGTACTGGTGACAATAACTTCCAGATTAACCTGCAAGCGGCAGACGGCGGCGCGGCGCTCAGCGGCTTTGCGGACGGCTCCCTGTTTGGCCCCACAGCCCAGGAAATGGGCGGGGAATTTGGCCTGACCACCACAGATGGCGTTACCAACATTGATGCCGGCGGCATATTTGCGGGTCAACAGCAATAAATAATGTGCTACACTCTCTGCCCGTAGAAAAACAACAAGTCGGGCAGAGGGTTAACACGTGGGTTCATTTCTTACGCGCTTGCTTCCCTGGGGAGTTTTAACGCTTTTCTTAATTATGTGGCATGCTGAGCCGCAGTTTTTGCAATCCATGCGCCTGAAGGTCTTTGATTTATACCAGCAGACATGGCCGCGGGAGGAAAGCGGCGCGCCCGTATATGTTATTGATATTGACGAAAAGAGCCTGGAAGAACTGGGCCAATGGCCCTGGCCGCGCGATATGGTGGCGGAATTGGTGGACAAATCCTTTGCTGCCGGGGCCAAAGCGCTGGCTTTTGATATTGTTTTTGCCGAAAAAGACCGCACATCGCCCGGTGTGGTCTCTCAAAACTGGCCGCTGGAAGAAGGCATTAAACAGCGCATTGCCAACCTGCCGTCCAACGACAAAGCGTTTATTGACACCGTCAACACCGTGGAAAACGTTGTATTGGGTTTTGCGTGGGACTTTAACCAGCCGGAGCAGGTCGACCCGGATATGGAGCTTTACTCTACCGTCACTGGTTTTGATGTGGAAAAAGCGAAAGAATGGGTGCCGCGCGCCCCGTATGCTGTAAGGAATATTGAAGAGATTGAGTACGCCGCCCCGTCCATCGGGTGGTTTGGCTATATTCCGGATATTGACAACATTGTCCGTAAAGTCCCCATGCTGATGCGCCATGGTGACGTGTTATATGCGCCGCTAAGCTTAGAACTGCTCAAGCTTTATCTGGGCGGGCATACCACAGCCATTGAACCTGCTTTTGATGAAAATATAGGTATTACAGGGGTTTACGTGGGTGATTTTATGGTTCCAACTGACGCTAACGGCTTTTACTGGATCCATTTTCGCCCCTATTCACGCAGCAATTATATTTCAGCATTTGACATAATAAACGGCGATAGCGAAGCTTTAGCCAAACTTGAAGACGCTATGCTGCTGGTCGGCACATCGGCCAAAGGTTTGCACGATTTACGTACCACCCCCCTTAATGCCAACGTGCCGGGGGTGGAAGTACATGCTCAAATCCTGGAAAGTGTCATGGCCGATGACTACCTGCAGCGACCCACCTGGTTAAAGGACCTGGAGTTTTATTTTGTGCTCATCAGTGGGGTGCTTTTAATCATTTTGATGGAATGGTTCGGTGCGGTTAAGGCAGCTATGGCCGCCGGGGTGGTTATGGGGTCCATTTTGGCCGCCGGGGTATGGTTTTTTGTGAGTAAAGGTTTACTAATTGACACGGTTTACCCTTTTATCACCCTTGTTTCGGTGTTTATTGTGCATAATGTGGTCAAGTACGCCAAGGAGGAATCCTCCCGCCGCGCCATCCGTGATGCCTTTGGTCATTACCTGTCCCCAGAGATGGTTAAAATTCTTGGGGAAAACCCGGATTCTCTGCGTTTAGGCGGGGAAGAGAAGGACCTGACTATCCTGTTTTCAGATATCCGTTCGTTTACCTCTTTATCGGAAGGCTTCAGCGCTGAAGAGCTTACTGCATTCATCAATGAGTACCTCACCCCTATGACGAATGCTGTGCTGCAACATAAAGGAACCATCGATAAGTACATTGGGGACGCCTTAATGGCATTTTGGAATGCCCCCCTTGATGTGGAGCGGCACCAGTACCAGGCATGTCAGTCAGCACTTACTATGATAGAGTGCTTGGGCGAGTTGAACACCCATTGGGAGCAAAATGGGCAGCCGAAAATTGATATTGGCATCGGTATCCACTCCGGTATTGTCAGTGTAGGGAATATGGGGAGTGACCAGCGCTTTGATTATAGTGTGTTGGGCGATAATGTGAACCTTGCCTCCCGGTTGGAAGGATTATGTAAACCGTACGGGGTTGCCATCGTCGTGAGTGATAAAATTAAAGAGGCTGTTCCGGAAGGGTTATTTTTACCTTTGGACCTTGTGGTGGTGAAAGGGAAGACCGAACCAGTGGAAGTGTTCGAGTTAATAAGCATTGACCAACATAAAAAAGACGATGTGGAGCAAGTGCGCATCGCTGAACAAGCGGTGTTGGCCTTCCGAACCCAAAAATGGGACGAATGCCAGAATATGTTAAATAAACTTAAAGGCCATACCAAACTCAAGGATATGTATGCGGCCCGTATTAAGGATTTTAAAGCCTCCCCACCCCCGGCAGATTGGAATGGTGCGGTGGAGCGCGATGAGAAGTAATGCCTAAAAAATAGGCTTTGCCTAAGCGTACTGAGAGCATTTTGTGCCTCAAAGCAGGGTAAATACACTTTAGGATATATATTGAAAAAATAATCCGCCTCACAGGGCGGATTTTGAGATTTTGGAGGCCTTAGCGGCCGTCGTAAAAGTCGTAAGGGGGCTTTTTCTCGTACGCGCGTGTGCGGGCATTATTTTCGGCCGGCTGGTCATAGTCACGCGGAATATCAAATTCCTGTTCGGGGTAAATCAAATCCGGGTCTTTAATCTGGTTGCGGTTGGCATCATAAATGAGTGGCCACAGTGTCCAGTCGCCATAAATAACGGGTTTTTCTGAGATACCGGAGAGCGTATCCCCTTGTTCAACACGGTAACGGTTTCGCAGTTGTTGTTGCGTTACGCCTTGTTGACCGCGCGGTTGCGCCTGTTGACCGCCTTCAGGCGGCGTGGCTAAGCTTGGGTATTGACTTAAATCTTGCTGCGCCTGTTGTTGGCGGGCTTGATATTGTTGCCGCTGTTGGGCGTTCATCTGGTCAATACGGTTAATCTCCTGGTTCGAAAGCGGGGCCTCGCCGGGTGCGCGCGCCACTTCCATACCGCTGACCCGCATACGGTCCTGCGTGCGGGTGCGGGCACTTTGCAATTCTTTGATATGGCTGTTGTAGTCAAAATCGCCCTTACGCGGCGCAATACCAGCCTGCTGCGGGGCGGGGTCGTTCCATGCCCGTACCGGCTCGCCAACTTTGGTTTTCTGGCCAATGTCCATGCCGGTGTCAATTGGTTGACCGGGCCGGCTGCCGGCTTGACCAACATGAATACGGCGGTTTTGTTGCTGTTGGCGGTTCATATAATCACGCCATAAAATAGCCATATAGCCCGGCGGCGGGTTTTGGGGGCCGTAACCGGGCGGGTAGCCCTGGTGGTAGCGACGTGGCTGTTCGCCGGGTTCGCCCAGATACACGCCGGTCGCGCCGTTTTCGGACGTCAGGCGGCGGGCATCGCCGCGGCGGCGCATCACCATGGAGGCGGAGCCGTCCATATATTCCACCGGTTCTAAATCATCCCGTGTATAATGATAGGCCCAGTCGGTGGCCTGACGCTCATCATAGTGGGGAACGGTAACTTCTTTGGTGACAACACGACGTTTGGGGCGTACGCGCTCTTTTTGGTCCTCACGGAAGGTAAAAAAGTCGTTAATCATATCTGAAAGACCGGCATGGGCGGGCACAACAGGGGCCGCCGACGCCAACAGCGCCGCCGTTAAAAAAGTGTTAATGTGTTTACGTGCTATCATCGTAGTTTTATTATGGCCTGAGTGAAGACAAGAATTCAAAATATAAGAACGCAAGGACCCTGTTTATGACCCAAACATCCGCTAGGTATGTGGCATTTTTACTGCTTTTGGCCT
>MDTD01056184.1_pt1 | contig 49938 bp, 23 predicted proteins | sample 811221 | NCBI WGS metagenome assembly MDTD01 (sample SAMN05326646, study PRJNA326480) | marine metagenome | isolation source: seawater | place: Pacific Ocean: South West | collected 2011 | reverse complement strand
GACCCGGCGGGCGGGGCCTGCCGGCATCGCCGTCCGCGGCCCCCGCCGCGCCCGCTGGCCCAGCCCCTGCCCCTGCGGGCAGCGGCGAAGGGCGGGCCCTGCTGGACGGCTACCTGTCCCGGCTGCAGGGGATCCTGCAGCGCAACCGCCGCTATCCGGCCGCGGCGGTGGCCGACCGCCTGCAGGGCGTCGTCCTCCTGGGCTTCAGCCTGGACCGCGGCGGCCGGGTCCTGGGCGGCCGGGTGCTTCGCTCCTCCGGCCACGAAGTCCTGGACAGGGAGGCACTGGACCTCTTGTATCGGGTGGCGCCGCTGCCGCCCTTCCCGCCTGGGATCGCGGCGGAGCGGCTGGACCTGGAGGTGCCCATCCGTTTCGACCGGTAGGGCGCCCTCAATCGGCAGGGGAGGGCGGCATGCGCCTCGGCGACTTCAAGGTGCTGACCTTCGACATGTACGGCACCCTCATCGACTGGGAGACAGGCCTGCACGCGGCCCTGGCGCCGCTGGCGGCACGTGCGGGCCGCGAGATCCCCCGCGCGGCGGTGCTCGACGGCTTCGCCGCCTGGGAGATCGTGCAGCAGCGCACCACGCCGGCGGCCCGCTATGCCGACCTGCTGGCGGTGGTCGCCAAGCGGGTCACCGAGGAATGGGACGTCCATGCCAGCTGGGAGGAATGCCTGGCCTTCGGCCGTTCGGTGAAGCACTGGCCGGCCTTCGACGACGTGCCGGACGCGCTGCGCTACCTGGCGGATCATTACCGCCTGGCGGTGCTGAGCAATGTCGACAATGAAAGCCTGACCGGCTCCCTGCGGCGCATGGGCATCGCCTTCGACGCGGTCTATACCGCGGAGGATATCGGCAGCTACAAGCCGGACCTGCGCAATTTCCGCTACATGCTGGCTGCGCTGGAGCGGCGCGGCTTCGGCGCGGGAGATGTCCTGCACGTGGCGCAGAGCCTGGTGCACGACCATGGCCCGGCGAACGAGATCGGCCTGGCCAATTGCTGGATCGACCGCCGCCACGGCCAGGACGGCGCCGGCGCCACCGGCGCACCGGCGGAGATGCCGCGGCTCGCCTTCCGGTTCGACAGCCTCGCCGCGCTGGCGGCGGCCCACAAGGCGGAGCAGGCGGCGGGCTGATCCCCCGGCGGAAGGAGGAAGGCTGTGCAGGCCCTGAGCGAGATCCGGCAGATCGACTACAGCGTGATCTTCGTCCGCGACATGGCGGCGATGCGCCATTTCTACGAGACGGTGATGGAATTCCCGCTGCTGCGGGTCCTCAGCGAGACCTGGGTCGAGTTCCGGATCGGCGCCAACACCCTGGCGCTTGCGGTGCATGGCGGCCGCTTCGGCGACCCGCCGCCGGCACCGGCCGGCCCGCTGCTGCAGCTGGCCTTCCGCGTCTCGCCGCAGGGGGTGGCCGATTGTGCCGCCGCGCTGGCGGGCAAGGGGATCGCCCTGGTCGCGCCGCCGACCGACCATGCCTTCGGCCACCGGACGATCTTCTTCCGCGACCCGGACGGCAACCTGCTGGAGATCTTCGCCGAAATCTGAGGCGGCGGAAACGGCCTGCCGGGACAGCGCCGGCGGAGCCCACTAGGATCGGCCGGCGGTGCCGGGTGGGCAGCCCAGTGGGGGAGGATGACGCGAAGATGAACCTCGATTTTTCCGACGAGCAGAAGCTGCTGCGCGACCAGGTGCGCCGCTTTCTGGAGCAGCGCTGCCCGCCCGCCGCGGTGCGCGCGGTGCTGGAAGGCGAGGCGGAGTACGATGCCGCGCTGTATGCCGGCCTGGCCGAACTCGGCGTCCTGGGCTCCGCGATCCCGGAGGAATATGGCGGGGTCGGGCTCGGCCATCTGGAACTCTGCGTGGTGGCGGAGGAACTGGGACGGGCGCTGGCGCCGGTGCCGGTCGCCTCGTCGATCTACCTTGCCGCCGAATGCCTGATGCAGGCCGGGTCGGCGGCACAGAAGGCGGCCTGGCTGCCGAAGCTCGCGGCCGGCGAGGCGATCGGCTGCTTCGCCATCGCGGAAGGCCGGGGCCGGATGTCCGCCGCCAAGGTGCAGGCCCGGGCCGAGAATGCCCGCCTGTATGGCAGCAAGGCGCCGGTCGCCGACGGTGGCATCGCCGATATCGCCTTCGTGCTGGCGCGGGACGGCGCCGGGGTGTCCCTGTTCCTGGTCGACCTGGCCGCAGAGGGCGTCCGCCGGACCGCGCTGAAGACCATCGACCCGACCCGCGGCCAGGCGCGGCTGGACTTCGACGGTGCCGCGGCGGAGCGGATCGGCGGCGCCGGCGACGGCTGGCACATCGCAACCCAGGTGATGGACCGGGCGGCGATCCTGCTGGCCTTCGAACAGCTGGGCGGCGCCGACCGGGCGCTGGAGATGGGGCGCGACTATGCGCTGGAGCGGATGGCGTTCGGCCGCCAGATCGGCTCCTTCCAGGCGATCAAGCATATGCTGGCCGACATGTACGTCTCCGCCACCCTGGCGCGGTCGAACTGCTACTACGGTGCCTGGGCCCTGTCGTCGGCCGCGGCGGAACTGCCGGTGGCGGCCGCCACGGCGCGGGTGTCGGCGACCACGGCCTTCCAGCACTGCGCGAAGAACAACATCCAGGTGCATGGCGGCATGGGCTTCACCTGGGACTTCGACTGCCACCTCTACTATCGCCGCGCCAATGCGCTGGCGCTGGCGCTGGGGTCGCTCTCCACCTGGGAGAGCCTGCTGATCGAGCGGATGAGCGCCGGCAATCGCGAAGCGGCGGCCTGACGGCGCAGGGAGCGGAACGATGGATTTCAACGACACGCCGGAAGAGGCGGCCTTCCGCGCCGAGGTGCGGGCCTGGATCGACGCGAATGCGCCGAAGCATCTGGAGCCGGAGCTGCGGCGCGCCAGCTTCGCCTCCAGCGGCCTGGTCAGCGAGGACCCGGTGACCGCCGGCAAGGCCTGGCAGAAGAAGAAGGCGGAGGCCGGCTGGGCCTGCCTGCACTGGCCGAAGGAATATGGCGGCGCGGCGCGCTCGCCGATCGAGCGGGTGATCTGGAGCCAGGAGGAAGGCCCCTATGCCTCGCTATCCGGCATCTTCATCATCGGCCATGGGATGTGCGGCCCCACCGTGATGGCCTGGGCGTCCGAGGAGCAGAAGCAGGCACGGCTGCCGCCGCTGGCCAGCGGCGAGGAGATCTGGTGCCAGCTGTTTTCCGAACCCGCCAGCGGCTCCGACCTGGCCGGCCTGCGCACCCGGGCGGTGAGGGCCGATGACGGTTCCGGCGACTGGATCGTCAACGGCCAGAAGATCTGGACCAGCGGTGCGCAGCATTCCGACTGGGGCCTGCTGATCGCGCGCACCGACCCGGACGTGCCCAAGCATCGCGGCCTGACGATGTTCTTCCTGTCGATGCATGCGCCGGGCGTGAAGGTGGTGCCGATCAAGCAGGCGAACGGCGCATCGGGCTTCAACGAGGTCTATTTCACCGATGTCCGCATTCCCGACGCACAGCGCCTGGGGGCGGTCGGGCAGGGCTGGCAGGTCTCGCTGACCACCCTGATGAACGAGCGGCTGTCGATCGGCGCCGGCATGTCGACCGGCTTCCCCGACGTCTTCCGCTACTGCATGGAGGCGGAGATCGACGGCCGGCCGGCGGTCGAGGACGCCAATGTGCGCTCGAAACTGGCGCAGTTCGCAGTGCGCGAAAGCGGCCTGCGCTATACCGGCATGCGGGCGATTTCCGCCCTGTCGAAGGGCGAGACGCCGGGGCCGGAGAACTCGATCGGCAAGCTGGTCGCCGGCGCCACCATGCAGGAACTCGCCATGTTCGCCCTCGACCTGCAGGGCGAGGCCGGTATCGTCTGGGACGGCGACAGCCCGCAGAACGGCCGCTTCCAGTCGGTCCTGATGCGCTCCCCCGCCACCCGGATCGAGGGCGGTTCCGACGAGATCCTGCGCAACATCATCGGCGAGCGTGTGCTGGGCCTGCCGGGCGACATAAGGGTCGACAAAGACGTGCCGTTCCGGGAGATCCCGACCAGCGGGCGGCGGAAGGGGTAGCGGCGCGGCGACGGCCTGCGCCGCCGTTTCCGTCATCGTGGGCTTGACCCACGGCTGTCCGGTTGCGGCCGATGACGGCGCGGGAGGGACCACCTGCCTCTCAGGAGATCGTCACTCGCGTACTTGATACGCGAGTCCATGCCGCCGCTTCTCAATAGAGGCCTGCCCTGATTGAGCCTCGCGGCACCATGGACCACCGCAACGAGCGCGGTGGTGACGCTTAGGGGAAACGCAGCGGGTGCCATGTCCAAGGTCGGCGCGCGCCACCGAAATCCCGGCCACATCATGGCCTTGCGCCAATGCCGGCTTTGCGGAACCGGGCAGCAATGGGCCTGACCCGGGATCGATTCCGCCGGCCACGCCGTTGCCTGGTGCCGGCGGCACCGCAGTTCCGTCCCCGCCATTTGCGGAATGGATGGCCGGCTCGGGGGCCAACCATGACGGCTGCTGAAGCGGCCGCCACACAAAGAATAAGGGGCGCGGCCGAAGCCGCGCCCCCGATGCAGTGAACCGAAAGGTGAGGATCAGGACTTCGCGTCCTCGTCCTCCTCCTCCTCGTCCGTCTCGTCGTCGCTGTCGTCGGTATCGTCGTCGCCAGAGGCTTCCATCTCCTTGCGGCGCAGGGCTGCGCCCAGGATGTCGCCGAGGCTGGCGCCGGAGTCCATGGAGCCGTAATTGGCCACGGCCTCCTTCTCCTCCGCCACCTCGCGGGCCTTGATCGACAGGGTGATCTTGCGGGTCTTGGTGTCCATCGCCGTGACCCGGGCGTCGACCTTGTCGCCGGCCTGGAACCGCTCCGGACGCTGCTCGCCGCGGTCGCGGGACAGCTCGGCCTTGCGGATATAGCCGGACAAGCCGTCGTCGCCGACCGCCACCGTGATGCCGCGGGCATCGACCTCGGTCACCGTGCAGGTGACCACGTCACCCTTGCGGATGCCCGACGAGGCCATCGGATCGCTCTCGAGCTGCTTGATGCCCAGGCTGATCCGCTCCTTGTTGGTGTCGACGTCCAGCACCTTGGCGCGGACCACGTCGCCCTTCTTGAAGCGGGCGATCGCGTCTTCCGGCGCCGAGTCCCAGTCGATGTCCGACATGTGCACCATGCCGTCCACGCCTTCCTCCAGGCCGACGAAGAGGCCGAACTCGGTGATGTTCTTCACCTCGCCCTCGATCACGGTGCCCTGCGGATAGCGGTCCGCGAAGCTCTCCCACGGATTGTCCAGGCACTGCTTCAGGCCCAGCGAGATCCGCCGCTTCACCGGATCGACCTCCAGCACCATCACCTCGACCTCCTGGGAGGTGGAGACGATCTTGCCGGGGTGGATGTTCTTCTTCGTCCAGGACATCTCCGAGACGTGCACCAGGCCCTCGACACCGGGCTCCAGCTCCACGAAGGCGCCGTAGTCGGTGATGTTGGTGACCCGGCCGGTGAACTTGGTGTTCAGCGGGTACTTGGCCTCGACACCCTCCCAGGGGTCGGCCTCCAGCTGCTTCATGCCCAGGCTGATGCGCTGCGTCTCCGCGTTCACGCGGATCACCTGCACCTTCACCGTCTGGCCGATGTTCAGCACCTCGCTCGGGTGGTTGACCCGGCGCCAGGCGATGTCGGTGACGTGCAGCAGGCCGTCGACCCCGCCCAGGTCGACGAAGGCGCCGTAGTCGGTGATGTTCTTCACAACACCTTCCAGCACCTGGCCTTCCTTCAGGTTCGCGACCAGCTCGTTGCGGGCCTCGGCGCGGCTCTCCTCCAGCACGGCGCGGCGGGAGACGACGATATTGCCGCGGCGGCGGTCCATCTTCAGGATCTGGAACTGCAGCGGCACGCCCATCAGGTGGGAGGCGTCGCGCACCGGGCGGATATCCACCTGGCTGCCCGGCAGGAAGGCCACGGCGCCGGACAGGTCGACGGTGAAGCCGCCCTTGACCCGGTTGAAGATGTGGCCGTTGACCCACTCGTTCTTCTCGAACGCCTTCTCCAGCTTTTCCCAGGCCTCTTCGCGGCGGGCGCGGTCGCGGCTCAGCACCGCCTCGCCCATCGCGTTTTCCATCCGCTCCAGGAACACCTCGACCTCGTCGCCGGCCTTCAGCTCCGGCTGCGGGCCGCCGCGCTCGCCGAACTCGCGCAGGGGCACCCGGCCCTCGCACTTCAGTCCGACATCGATCAGCGCGAAATCGTTCTCGATGGCGATGATGGTGCCCTTCACGACGCGGCCTTCCATGGCCTCGCCGGTGCCGTAGCTCTCTTCGAGAAGGGCTTCGAAATCCTCGTCGGTCGGCAGATCGGTCTCTACCGCAGCAGTCTGTGCCATATTGTCTCCTGAGTACCGGACCCGTATCAGGCCTTGCCGGTGGGGCGTCAGCTCCTGCTGCGCATGGCGGGCGGAACGTGCCGCTGCCGGGACCGGCGGGTCCAAGGCCTCAAAATGCCCGGGCGCGGCGCGTCGCGCGGGCGAAAGTTGCATCGGCGGCGCGCGCCAGCGCCGCAGCGTTCATGACCTCAGGCGCCCGGACCGGAATCCGCCGCCATGTCGCCAAGATGGGGCTTGCGCCCCGTCGCGTCCACCACCATGCGGATCGCGGTCTCAAGCGCCGCCTCTATAGACAAGTCGGTCGTTTCGAGCAAGCGCGCGTCCGCCGCCGCCGCGAGCGGCGCCGCCGCGCGGCCACTGTCGCGCGCGTCGCGCGCCTCCAGGTCGGCGAGCACAGCGGCCAGGTCGACGGCGGCGCCGCGGCCCTGCAGCTCGGCATGCCGGCGGCGGGCTCGCGCCTCGACCGAGGCGGTGACGAACAGCTTCACCGGCGCGTCGGGAAAGATCACCGTGCCGATGTCGCGGCCGTCCAGCACCGCGCCCGGCGGCGTTCGGCCGAAGCCGCGCTGATAGTCCAGCAGGGCGGCGCGCACCGCCGGCTGCGCGGCGACCTGCGAGGCGGCGATACCGACCGCCTCGTCGCGCAGCTCCGGCCGGCGCTGGTCGGCCTCCGTCAGGCCGTTTGCGGCGGCCAGGGCGTCCTCCGGGTCGGCCGGGTCGCCGCCGGCCGCCAGCACCCGGGCGCCGACCGCGCGGTACAGGCTGCCGGTGTCCAGGTAGCGCAGGCCGAACGCCTTTGCGAGGCTGCGGGCCAGGGTGCCCTTGCCGGCGGCAACCGGGCCGTCGACTGCGATCACCAGGGCCCCGCTGTCGTCCGCCATGGCCGTCGTCCTCTACCTTTCTTCCGGGCCGTCAGGCCGGCTCGATACGGGCACCCAGGCCGCGCATCAGGTCGGCGAAGCCGGGGAAGCTGGTGTCGATCATCGCGCCGTCGTCGATGGTGACCGGTGCGGCGCTGGCCAGGCCCAGCACCAGGAAGGCCATGGCGATGCGATGGTCCAGGTGGGTGGCGATGGTGGCGCCGCCCGCCGGCGGCCTGCCGGTGCCGGTGACGACCATGCCGTCGGGCAGCTCCTTCACCGCGACCCCCGCGGCCCGCAGGCCGGCCGCCATGGCGCCGATCCGGTCGCTCTCCTTCACCCGCAGCTCCATCGCGCCTGTGATCCGGGTCTCGCCCTCGGCACAGGCGGCGGCGACCGCCAGGATCGGGAATTCGTCGATCATCGCCGGCACCCGCTCCGGCGGTACCTGGATGCCCTTCAGGCGGGAGCCGTGGACATGGATCGTGCCGACCGGCTCGCCGCCCTCGGTGCGGCGATCGGTGATCTCGATATGGGCGCCCATCTCCTGCAGGCAGTCGTACAGCCCGGTGCGCAGGCTGTTCAGGCCGACCCGCCGGATCGCCACCTGGCTGCCGCGGCAGATCGCCGCCGCCACCGCCGGGAAGGCGGCGGAGGAGGGGTCGCCCGGCACCGCGATGGCCACCGGCTTCAGCTCCGGCTGGCCGGTCAGGGCGATGCGGCGGCCATTGCCGGCTTTCTCCACCCGCACCGTCGCGCCGAACGCCTGCAGCATGGTCTCGGTATGGTCGCGGGTCGCCTTCGGCTCCACCACTACGGTCTCGCCCGGGGTGTTCAGCCCGGCCAGCAGCACCGCCGACTTCACCTGGGCGGAGGCGACCGGCAGGGTATAGCTGACCGGCACCGGGCTTTCCGCGCCGATGATCGCCGCCGGCAGCCGGTCGCCGTGGCGCAGCACGAAGCGGGCGCCGAAGCGTTCCAGCGGCTCGCGCACCCGGCCCATCGGCCGCTTGCGCAGCGAGGCGTCGCCGGTGACGAAGGCGGTCAGCGGGTGGGTCGCCAGCAGGCCGGCGATCAGCCGCGCCGCGGTGCCGGCATTGCCCATGTCCAGCACGTCCTCAGGTTCCGCCAGGCCGCCGACCCCGACCCCGTTCACATGCCAGCGGCCGGCGCGGCGTTCGACCCGGGCGCCCAGCGCCCGCATCGCGGCGGCCGTGGCCAGCACGTCGGCGCCTTCCAGCAGGCCCTCGACCACCGTCTCGCCCACCGCCAGGGCGCCGAACATCAGCGCCCGGTGCGAGATCGACTTGTCGCCGGGCACGGCGATCGTGCCGGCCAGGGCGGTGGCGGCGGGATGCGCCACCATGGGGCGGGCGGGCAGCGCGCGGGTGTCCGGCGCCTCGCCGGCGGGGGAAAGGTCGGTCGCAGAGGAGGGGGGCGCGGAAGGGGCGGTCATGATGGTCCGGTCGGGGCTGCCCTGGTCGGCGCCTCCCGGGAGCGGGCCGGGCCGGGTGGCCGCCCCGGCAGAGGGGTGCCGCCAGCGGCCCCGAAGCCGCGCTTCCGGGGCCAGTCACGGGAGGACGCCATTGGGACGATTGACTTATGGGCGGCGTTTATCACAATCCCGCGCCGCCCGTCACGCCGCCTTTAGGGCGGCCGGGGCGACCCGGGACCGGCGGGACGATCCGGGAAGGACGGGGCGGGGCCGTTTCCGGGCCGGCGGCCCGCAGACTAAGGAAGAGTGCGAGGATGGCGAAACCCGAACTGGGCACCAAGCGGCGCTGCGCCGGATGCAGCGCGGCCTATTACGACCTCAATAAGGAGCCGATCGTCTGCCCGAAATGCGGCACCGAGTTCGTCGTCGAGCAGCCGAAGGCGCCGCGCGCCAAGAAGCGCGAGGCGGAGCCGAAGGAGAAGCCCGCCGCGGCCAGCAGCACGGCCAAGTCCAGCGACGACGACGACGAGGAAGTGGACGACGAGGTCGACGATTTCCTGGCGGACGACATCGACGACGATGACGACGGCGATGTCGGCGACGTCGTCTCCGGCGACGACGAGGAAGAGGACAGCTGACCGGCGGCCCGGGCCGCGGTCCGGCCGCCCCGATCGCCCGCCGGCCCCGCCCCGTCCCTTGCCCGGATGGGGCGGATCGGATGCTGCCGGGGGCCGGCGGAAAATCGCTTGCACCCGGCCCGGCACCTGCTTATGTTCCCGCTCTCGCCGGCAACCCGCCGCGCGGCGCTTCCCAAGGTGCCGCCGGCCGGCCGCCATTGCCAGCCGCCGCCAGGGTCCGTCCCGGCGCCCGCGGCCGGGCAGGGATGGCCAGGCCAGGGACTGCCGCGCCGCCCGCCGGGCATCGCCTGATGCCCGAAGCGGGACCCGGATGGGGCCGTAGCTCAGTTGGGAGAGCGCTACAATGGCATTGTAGAGGTCAGGGGTTCGATTCCCCTCGGCTCCACCACTTTTCCCGCATGGCGGGTCTTTCCTCAGATGCAGTCATGGTGCGCGCCGGATCTGGCGCCCGGTCCGCCGTCGGTAGATGCCGCGCCCGATTGATCCGTTGCGGGCCGCAATAACGACCCTGGCTCGCGATTGCCTTCGTCTTTCGAATGATCCGCCTGCCATCCCGCCGGGATATCCGGTTCGCTGTATCAGAACGGGCGGGTACAATTCTTGCTTGTAGATGACCTCCGCTGTCCCAGCCAGGGACGGGGCGGCGGATGGGGCACGTTTCGTCTCGTTTGGGGACAATGCACCGCCAGGTCAGACATTTATATGCTCTTGGTCGTGTCTCTAAAAATTCAGCAATCCCTGGGTTGAGTGCCGCCGAAGCCGCGACTAGGCTGCTTCGGATACGGTCGCAATTCGAAAGATATTCAGGGGAAATCGCCTGTGAGCACGCCCGGCGACGACGATATCGACGGCACGGAGCTGGAGGACACCCTCCACGGGCTCGCCGGCAACGATACCCTCTCCGGCCTCGGCGGCGCGGACGACCTCTACGGCGACGAAGGAGATGACAGCCTCGATGGCGGGGAGGGCGACGACACCCTGTTCGGCGGGGCGGGTGCCGACACGCTCGACGGCGGAGACGGAATCGATACCGCCAGCTTCGCGGGCGAGAGCGAAGCCGCAATTGTCAACCTGAAGTTCGACTCGCTTCACGGCGGTGAGGGCCCGGATGTACTGACCGGCATTGAGAACCTGATCGGTTCGGATCTCGGCGATGATCTGGCTGGCGAAGATCAGGCCAATCATCTCGATGGCGGGGAAGGCGACGACACTCTTGTCGGCTATGGCGGCGACGACACCCTGACGGGCGGTGCCGGGAACGACCTGATCGATGGCACGGCCGGCCTGAACAGCCTGTCGGGCGGGTCTGGCGACGATACCATCGTCGGTAGCGAGTCGTCCCCGTCGGGCGATTTCATCGATGGTGGCGCCGGGTTCGATCTGGTCGATTATCACAGCGGAGCTTTTGGCGGCGCGAACGGGGTCCTGGTCAACCTGCAGACCGGCGAGACCGGCGGGCTTGCCGCCGGCGATACCCTGACGGGTATCGAGGGGGTGGCAGGCACCTATGATGCCGATACGCTGATCGGCGACGACAGCGCCAACCTGTTCAAGATCTACACCGGCAGCGATTATGTCGATGCGGGCGGCGGGGATGACAGTGTCGCCCTGTTCGATCCCTGGCTTGCGCATCAGGACATGACGGTACTGGGCGGCGCCGGGAACGACACGATCACGGCCTCCGGCAGTCTGGACGGCGGGGACGGCAACGACAGCCTGAGCGGCCATGTCGGGCGCGACAGCCTGGTGGGTGGCGATGGCGCCGACACCTTGAGCGGCCTGTTCGATGCGGACAGCCTGGACGGTGGTGCTGGCGATGACATCCTGGACGGCGAGGAAGGCGACGACTCTCTGTTCGGCGGCGAGGATGACGACAGCCTCGATGGCGGCGCTGGCGCCGACACGCTGTATGGCGGGTCCGGCGACGATTACCTGGATTCCGGTGCGGGTACCTCGGGGATCGAAAGCCTGGACGGCGGCGCTGGCGCCGACACGCTTTCGGGTGCGATATTGGGCGGGGCCTTCGCCGCCGATGGCGATGTCGGAGCCGACCTGCTCGATTTCGTGGCAACCGGGGGCGACACCAGCTACCTGAACGGTGGCGATGGCGACGATCAGATCAATTTCGACGGCACGGACAGCGACCTCTATGTCCGTGGTGAGCAGGGCGATGATGTCCTTGAGGTGACGAACGACGGCGGTGCCTATTACGCCTATGGGGGCACCGGCCACGACGTCCTGGAGCTTTCGGGCACGGGCAGCTCCTATGCGAGCGGCCAGGGCGATGAAGGCGACGACCTGATCCGCGCCACGGAGACGTCGGGCAATCTCTATGTCTACGGCAACGCGGACAATGACACGCTGGAGGTCGAGTCCGGCAGCGGTGGGACCAGTGCCCTCGGCGGCGACGGCAATGACCGCATCACACTCGTATCGGCTTCCGGAAGTTCCTACCTGGGGGGCGATGCCGGGGACGATGTCATTGAGGCCGACATCGATGCCGGGCTGCTTGACGTCTATGGCGGGACCGGCGACGACATCGCCACCCTGAACACCGGCGCCGGCCTGGCCTCCGTCTATGGCGGCGAGGGCAATGACCGGATCGTCGTTGAATCCGGCGCGGAACTGGCCCGGCTCTATGGCGAGGCCGGCAACGATACGCTGGCCGGCGGTGCGGCCGGGGACAGGCTCGACGGCGGTGACGGAATCGACACGGCGAGCTATGCCGGGACCGGTTCTGCGGTACAGGTAGATCTCGCTGCCGGCACTACCGGCGGCGGTGCCGCGGGCGATACGCTGGTCGCGATAGAGAACCTGACGGGCTCCGCTCACGGCGACACCCTGGTGGGCGACAGCCTGGACAATCTTCTGGAAGGCGGCGCCGGTGACGATCGCCTCGAGGGCCTGGGCGGCGACGACACCCTGAATGGTGGGCTGGGCGCCGACACCCTGCGCGGCGATGCCGGCAGCGATACCGCTTCCTATGCCGGTGCGGCGGAGGCCGTTCGCGCCCATGTCACCTTCGGCGGCCTGGCTGGGGCCGAGGCGCTCGGCGACATCTACAACAGCATCGAGAACCTGCTCGGCTCCGACCACAACGACACCCTGCAGGCCGGCAGTGGCGACAACAGCCTGGACGGCGGGCTGGGGAACGATTCCCTGGTTTCCGACGATGGCAATGACAGCCTCTCCGGCGGCGCCGGCGACGACGCGATCACCGCCAATGGTGCCGGCGACGACCTCTATGACGGCGGCGCCGGAAGCGATCGCATCAGCTACATCAATTCAGCCGCCGGGGTGGATATCGACCTGGCCGCCGGCACCGGCGGCGGCGCGGCAGGCAACGACACCCTGGCCGGGATCGAGACGGTGCAGGGCTCCGACTTCGCCGACACCCTGGCCGGCGATGGCGGCGCCAACCGGCTGGAGGGCGAGGCCGGCAACGACACCCTGGCCGGCGGCGCCGGCGACGACACCCTGGTCGGCGGCGGCGACGGCGACAGCCTGGCCGGCGGCGACGGCATCGACCTGGCGGACTATACCGACGCCAATTTCGCGCTGGACATCGACCTGGGCGCCGGCACCGCCGGCGGCGGCGCCACCGGCGACAGTCTGTCCGGGATCGAGCAGCTGCTGGGCTCGGTCCACAACGACAGCCTGACCGGGGACAGCCTGGACAACACCCTGACGGGCGCAGCCGGCGACGATGTGCTGAACGGCGGCGCCGGCGCCGACCTGCTGGACGGCGGGGCAGGCAGCGACACCGCCAGCTATGCCGGCGCGGCCGCTGCGGTGACGGTGGACCTCGGGACCGGCACCGTCGGCGGCGCGGCCGCCGGCGACACGCTGACCGGCATCGAGAATGTCACCGGCAGCGACCATGCCGACAGCCTGACCGGCGACAGCCTGGACAATGTCCTGTCCGGCGGCGACGGCAATGACAGCCTGTCCGGCGGCGCGGGCGACGATACCCTGGACGGTGGCTCGGGCGCCGACTGGTTCAATGGTGCCGATGCAGGTGCGGACCTCTTCGATGGCGGCGATACGATCACCACGGGCGGCGGCTTCGACATCGTCGACTATTCGGCGACAGCGGAAGGGATACTGGTCGACCGGGACAGCGGTGCGACGGGCGGCGCGGCTGCCGGGGACAGCTTCGTCGATATCGACCGGATCATCGGGTCCGAGTTCGCCGATACCCTGATCGGCACTGACGGTCGACAGGACTGGGTCGGCGGCGCCGGGAACGATTCCCTGGTCGGCGGGGGCGGCGACGACCAGATCGCGGGAACCTCGGGCGACAACACGCTCGAGGGCGGCGATGGCCAAGACCTGCTATTCGCCGGCACCTCTTCGGTGGGAGTTGGCGGCGGTGCCAACCGGTTGTACGGCGGCGCAGGAAATGACTCGCTCTTCGCCGATGCCGGCGGCGGCGCGGACCTTTACGACGGTGGTTCGGGTAGCGACATCCTGGCGTTTACCTATGTGCAGTCTGGGGTATCGGTCGATCTCGAGAGCGGGGCAACCGGCGGTGCGGCCAGTGGCGATACCGTTACTGGCATCGAGAATCTGGGCGGATCCCTCCACGACGACACGCTGACCGGCGATGCCGGCGACAATCTCCTGGGCGGCTCCGCCGGGCAGGACGGTCTGTTCGGCGGCGCCGGCGCGGACAGCCTCTCTGGCGGTGACGGCAACGACACCCTGAACGGTGGCTTAGGCGCCGACACCCTGCGCGGCGATGCCGGGTCCGACACCGCCTCCTATGCCGGCGCGGCGGAAGCCGTCCGCGCGCATGCCACCGCCGGCGGTCTGGCCGGGGCGGAGGCCCTGGGCGATGTCTACAACAGCATCGAGAACCTGCTGGGCTCCGACCATAACGACACCCTGCAGGCCGGCAGCGGCGACAACAGCCTGGACGGCGGGCTGGGCGACGATTCCCTGGTTTCCGACGACGGCAATGACAGTCTCGCCGGCGGCGCCGGCGACGACACGATCACCGCCAACGGCAACGGCGCCGACCTCTATGACGGCGGCACCGGCATCGACTTCCTGAGCTACATCAACGCCGCATCGGCGGTGACTGTCGACCTGGGTGCCGGCACCACCGGTGGCGCGGCCGCCGGCGACACCCTGACCGGGATCGAGGACCTGGAGGGCTCGCATTTCGCCGACAGCCTGGTCGGCGATGCCGGGGCGAACCGGCTGTTCGGCAATTCCTTCCTCGACACCCTGGAGGGCGGCGACGGCGACGACACCCTGGACGGCGGCGGCGGCGCCGACAGCCTGGTCGGTGGCGCCGGCAGCGACTGGGCCAGCTATGCCGCCAACACCCACGGCGTGCAGGTCGACCTGGCGAGCGGCGCGACCGGGCTCGGCGCGGCCGGCGATACCCTGGTCGGGATCGAGAACCTGGAGGGCTCGGCCGAAGCCGACACCCTGACTGGCGACAGCGGCGACAACAGCCTGGCCGGCGGCGCCGGCGACGACCTGCTGAACGGCGGCGCAGGCGCCGACCTGCTGGACGGTGGAGATGGCAGCGACACCGCGAGCTACGCGGGCGCGGCAAGTGGAGTGACGGTCAGCCTCGAGGACGGCACCGCCAGCGGCGGCGCGGCCGGCGACACCTTGACCGGCGTCGAGAACCTGGTCGGTTCCGACCATGATGACGCCCTCTTTGGCGACAGCCTGGACAACACGTTGATCGGCGGTGCCGGCAACGATTCCATGAATGGCCTCGGCGGCCTGAACGTGCTGTATGGCGACGCCGGCGACGACTACCTGAACGAGTATGGTGCGGCCACCCTGTATGGCGGCATCGGAGACGACTCGCTGAACGTGTCGGGCGCCGGCGGTGTCTATGACGGTGGCGCGGGCCACGACAGGATCTACTACGCCAACGGCCAGTTCTCCCAAGGCATCCTGCTGTCACTGGCAGGCGAGGATACAGCGACCGTGGGCGGCAGCGCTGCGGGCGACGTGGTCACCGGCATCGAGGATGTCATCGCCACTGGTTTCGCAGATACCCTGACCGGAGATGGCGCGGCGAACTGGCTCCAGGGCCAGGGCGGCAACGACGAGTTGTCTGGCGGTGCCGGCGACGATTCACTGGACGGCGGGTTCGGCGACGACACCCTGCTCGGCGGCGATGGCGACGACATCTTTCGTCTGGTCTCCGGCGCCGACAATATCGATGGCGGTGCCGGCACTGACCGAGTGTCCTACGAATGGTACGGGGGCGACGCCGCCGTATCGGTCGATCTTTCGACCGGAATCGTCGGAGGTGAGGCTGTCGGCGGCAGCATTGCCAATGTCGAAGATGTCGAGGGCAATTATTTCGGCGACGACACGTTGATCGGCGATTCCCTGGCCAACAACCTTGCCGGCATCGGCGGTGACGACCAGCTCTCTGGCGCAGCCGGCGACGACTCCCTGGAAGGCGGTGCCGGCGACGACACCCTGTCCGGCGGGCTCGGTGCCGACACCCTGCGTGGCGATGGCGGCAGCGACACCGCTTCCTATGCCGGCGCGGCGGAGGCCGTGCGCGCCCATGCCACCGCCGGCGGCCTGGCCGGGGCGGAAGCGCTGGGCGATGTCTATAACAGCATCGAGAACCTGCTCGGCTCCGACCACAACGACACGCTGCAGGCCGGCGATGCCACGGGCAACGGCCTGGACGGCGGGCTGGGGAACGATTCCCTGGTGTCGGCCGCCGGCGACGACAGCCTGTCGGGCGGCGCCGGCGACGATACGCTGGTGGCGAACGGTGCCGGGGCGGATCACTATGACGGCGGCACCGGCACCGACCTGCTGGACTATGGCAATGCCGATGCCGGGGTCGGGCTCGACCTGGCTGCCGGCACGGGCAGCGGCTTCGCCACCGGCGACGCGGTCGCCGGGGTCGAGAATGTCGCAGGGTCCGACCACGATGACACGATCGCCGGCGACAGCCTGGACAATGCATTTTCCGGCGGCGCCGGGGCGGACAGCCTGTCGGGTGCCGAAGGCGCGGACAGCCTGACCGGCGGCGCCGGCGCCGACACCCTCGACGGCGGCGATGGCGACGACAGCCTGCTTGGCGGCGACGGCGACGACCAGATCGCCGGCGGCGCCGGGGCAGACACCCTGCTGGGGGCGGAGGGCGCCGATACCCTGTCCGGCGGCGACGGCGACGACAGCCTGGCCGGCAGCAATGGCGACGACAGCCTGGATGGCGGTGCCGGCGACGATACCCTGTCCGGCCTGGGCGACGGCGCCGATACTTTTGATGGCGGCGCCGGCACCGACCTGGTCGACTTCACCGACGCCACCGGGCCGGTCACGGTTGACTTGGCCGCCGGCACCGGCGGTGGCTATGCCGCCGGCGACAGCTTCGCCGGGATCGAGCAGGTCGACGGCTCCGCCTATGCCGACAGCCTGACGGCCGGCAGCGATGCCGCCCGGCTGTCCGGCGGCGGCAGCAACGACACGCTGACCGGCGGCGCGGGCAATGACAGCCTGCTGGGCGGGGCCGGCAACGACCTGCTGGCCGGCGCCGGCGCCGGCGCCGACCTGCTGGATGGCGGCGCGGGCAGCGACACGGTCAGTTATGCCGATGCCGGCAGCGGCGCGGCCGTGGACCTGGGCAGCGGCGCGACGGGCGGCGGTGCGGCCGGCGATACCCTGACCGGGGTCGAGCATCTGGCGGGCTCCGTCCATGCCGACAGCCTGACCGGCGACAGCCTGGACAACACGATCGCCGGCGGTGCCGGCGCGGATGCGCTGGCCGGGGCCGGCGGCGCCGACCGCCTGGAAGGCGGCGATGGCGACGACACCCTGCTGGGCGGCGCCGGTGCGGACACCTTGCGCGGCGATGGCGGCAGCGACACTGCCTCCTATGCCGGCGCGGGCGAAGGCGTGCGGGCGCATGTCGTCTATGGCGGCCTGGCGGGTGCGGATGCTCTGGGCGACGTCTTCAGCAGCATCGAGAACCTGATCGGTTCCGACCACAACGACACCCTGCAGGCCGATGCCGGCGCCAACCGCCTGGATGGCGGGTTGGGCGACGACAGCCTGGTGGCGGCCGACGGCGAGGACACCCTGACGGGCGGGGCCGGCAATGACATCCTGGTCGCCAATGGCGACGGCGCCGACCTCTATGACGGCGGCGCCGGCATCGACGGGGTCAGCTATATCAACGCCACCGCCGGGGTTTCGGTCGACCTGGGCGCCGGCACCGCCGGCGGCGGGGCGGCGGGCGATACCCTGACGGGCATCGAGAACCTGACCGGCGCGGACAGCCATGCCGACAGCCTGACCGGCGACAGCCTGGACAATGTCCTGTCCGGCCTGGGCGCTGCGGACACACTGTCCGGCGGCGATGGCGATGACACCCTGCTGGGCGGTGCCGGCAACGACGTTCTGGCGGGTGGCGCCGGCAGCGACAGCCTGGACGGCGGCGCGGGCAGCGACACGGTCAGTTATGCCGATGCCGGCAGCGGCGTGGCCGTGGACCTGGGCACCGGCACGACCAGCGGCGGTGCGGCCGGCGACACCCTGACCGGGGTCGAGAATCTGTCCGGTTCCGCCCATGACGACAGCCTGTCCGGCGACAGCCTGGACAACACGATCGCCGGCGGCGCCGGCGCGGATGCGCTGGCCGGAGCCGGCGGCGCCGACCGCCTGGAAGGCGGCGACGGCGACGACACGCTGACCGGCGGTGCCGGCGCGGACACCTTGCGCGGCGACGGCGGCAGCGACACCGCCAGCTATGCGAATGCGGGCGAAGGCGTGCGGGCGCATGTGGTCTATGGCGGCCTGGCCGGTGCGGATGCGCTGGGCGACGTCTTCAACGGCATCGAGAACCTGACCGGTTCCGACCACAATGACACCCTGCAGGGCGCTGCCGGCGCCAACCGCCTGGATGGCGGGCAGGGCGACGACAGCCTGGTGGCGGCCGACGGCGACGACACCCTGACGGGCGGGGCCGGCAATGACAGCCTGGTCGCCAATGGCGACGGCGCCGACCTCTATGACGGCGGCATCGGCACCGACGGGGTCAGCTATATCAACGCGACCGCCGGGGTCGCGGTCGACCTGGGGGCCGGTACCGCGGGCGGCGGCGCGGCGGGCGACACCCTGACCGGGATCGAGAACCTGACCGGTGCGGATGCCCATGCCGACAGCCTGGTCGGCGACAGCCTGGACAACGCGCTGTCGGGCCTGGGCGGCGCGGACACCCTTTCCGGCGGCGATGGCGACGACACCCTGCTGGGCGGCCTGGGCAACGACCTGTTGGCCGGCGCCGGCAATGGCGACGATGTGCTGACCGGCGGCGATGGCAGCGACACCGTCAGCTATGACGATGCCGCGTCCGGGGTTTCGGTCGACCTCGCCACCGGTGCGACCGGCGGCGGTGCGGGGAGCGACACCCTGGACGGAATCGAGCATCTGTCCGGCTCCGCCCATGATGACACCCTGACCGGCGACAGCCTGGACAACACGATCGCGGGCGGGGCTGGCGCGGATGTGCTGGCCGGCGCCGGCGGTGCCGACCGCCTGGAAGGCGGCGATGGCGACGACACCCTGGTGGGTGGTGCGGGCGCCGATACCCTGCGCGGCGATGGCGGGGTCGATACCGCCAGCTATGCCGATGCGGCGGAGGCCGTGCGGGCGCATCTGCAATATGGCGGGCTGGCGGGGGCGGAGGCCCTGGGCGACGTCTATGCCGGGGTGGAGAACCTGATCGGCTCCGCCCACGACGACACGCTGCAGGCCAACGACCTGGACAACCGGCTGGAGGGCGGCGCGGGCGACGACCTGCTGTCGTCCTGGGACGGCGATGACAGCCTGCTGGGCGGGTCCGGCGACGACACGATGGCGGCGAACGGCGCCGGCGCGGACCTCTATGACGGTGGCGACGGCATCGACGAGCTGAGCTACCTGAACGCCACCGCCGGCGTGACGGTCGACATGCAAGCGGACAGCACCGACGGCGGCGCGGCGGGCGACACTGTGACCGGGGTGGAGAACCTGACCGGCTCGGACTTCGGCGACACGCTGGCCGGCGACAGCCTGGACAACGTGCTGACCGGCCTGGACGGCGACGACCGGCTGACCGGCCATGATGGCGACGACCTGCTGGTGGGCGGCCTGGGCGCGGACACCCTGATCGGCGGCGCCGGCCGGGACACCGTCTCCTTCGCCGGGGCGGAGGAAGGGGTCCGGGCGCATCTGCAATATGGCGGCCTGGCCGGGGCGGATGCCCTGGGCGATGTCTATAACGGCATCGAGGTGCTGATCGGCTCCAACCTGGGCGACACCCTGCAGGCCGACAGCGGCGACAACCTGCTGGACGGCGGGCTGGGCAATGACTGCCTGACCGCCTGGGACGGCGACGACACCCTGACCGGCGGCGCCGGCAACGACACCCTGGTCGCCAATGGCGGCGGTGCGGACCTGCTGGAGGGCGGCGCGGGCATCGACCTGGTCAGCTACTACAACGCCACGTCCGGCGTTGTGCTGGACCTGGGCGCTGGCACGGCGGGCGGCTGGGCGTCCGGCGACACCCTCACGGGCATCGAGAACCTGGAGGGCGCCAACGGCCATGGCGACACCCTGACCGGCGATTCTGGCGCCAACACCCTGCGCGGCCTGGGCGGCGCCGACCTGCTGGACGGCGGCGACGGTGCGGACCGGCTGGAAGGCGGCAGCTTCGGCGACACCCTGATCGGCGGCCTGGGCGCGGATACCCTGCGCGGCGATGGCGGCAGCGACACCGCCTCCTATGCCGGTGCGGCGGAAGGGGTGCGGGCGCATCTGCAATATGGCGGCCTGGCGGGTGCCGAGGCGCTGGGCGATGTCTTCAACAGTGTCGAGAACCTGATCGGCTCCGACCACAACGACACCCTGCAGGCCGATGCCGCCGACAACCGGCTGGAGGGCGGCGCCGGCGACGACCTGCTCAGTTCCGCCGACGGCGATGACAGCCTGATCGGCGGCACCGGCGACGACACGATGGCCGCCAACGGCGCGGGCAGCGACCTCTATGACGGCGGTGCCGGGGTGGACGAGGTCAGCTACTACAATGCCGGCAGCGGCATCGCCGTGGACCTGGGCGCCGGCACCACCGGCGGCGGCGCGACCGGCGACACCCTGGCCGGGATCGAGCATCTGGAAGGGGCGAGCGGCTTTGCCGACACCCTGACCGGCGACAGCGCGGCGAACCGCATCGCCGGCATCGGCGGCGCGGATGTCCTGTCGGGCGCCGGCGGCGATGACAGCCTGCTGGGCGGCGGCGGCGACGACACCCTGAACGGCGGTGCGGGCGCGGACCTGATCGACGGCGCAGGCGGCACCGACACCGCGTCCTGGGCCGGCGCGGCCGAAGGCGTTTCGGTGGACCTGCAGGCCGGCACCACCGGCGGCGGCGCCGCCGGCGACACGGTCACCGGGATCGAGGACCTGGTCGGCTCCGGCCATGCCGACAGCCTGACCGGCGACAGCCTGAACAACCGCATCGACGGCGGCGAGGGCAACGACATCCTGTCCGGCGGCATCGGCATCGACCGGCTCTATGGCGATGCGGGCGACGACACCCTGGTCGGCGGCGCGGGCACCGACCGCTTCTGGGGCGGCGATGGGGTCGACACCGCCTCCTATGCCGGCGCAGGCGAAGGTGTGCGGGCGCATCTGCAATGGGGCGGGCTGGCCGGCGCGGACGCGCTGGGCGACCTGTTCTTCGATGTCGAGAACCTCGTCGGTTCCGACCACAACGACACCCTGCAGGCGAACGACCTGGACAACAGCCTGGACGGTGGCGCGGGCGACGACCTGCTGTCGTCCTGGGACGGCGACGACAGCCTGTCCGGCGGCACCGGCGACGACACCCTGGCCGCCAACGGTGCGGGCGCGGACCTGTATGACGGCGGCGCCGGAACCGACGAGGTCAGCTATTACAACGCTGCCTCCGGCATCTCGGTGAACCTGGCGACCGGCGCCACCGGCGGCGCGGCCGCCGGCGATACCCTGACCGGGATAGAGAACCTGGAGGGTGCGGCCGGGTCGGCCGATACCCTGACCGGCGACGGGGCGGCAAACCGGATCGGCGGCATCGGCGGCTCGGACGTGATCGATGGCGGCGCCGGCGATGATACCCTCTCCGGCGACAGCGGCGACGACAGCCTGACCGGCGGCCTGGGCAGCGACCTGCTGTCCGGCGGCGACGGCTATGATACCGCGCTCTATGCCGGTGCCGGCAGCGGGGTCGCGGTGGACCTGGGCGCGGGCACGACCGGCGGCGCGGCGGCCGGCGACACCCTGCAGTCGGTCGAGCATCTGTCGGGCTCGGGCCACGACGACAGCCTGACCGGCGACAGCCTGAACAACAACCTGTACGGCCAGGCGGGCGCCGACCTGCTGTCCGGCGGCGCGGGCGGCGACCGGCTCTATGGCGGCGATGGCGACGACACCCTGACCGGCGGCGCCGATGCCGACACCCTGCGCGGCGAGGGCGGGGTCGACACCGCTTCCTATGCCGGGGCCGGCGAAGGGGTGCGGGTGCATCTGCAATGGGGCGGCCTGGCCGGCGCGGACGCGCTCGGCGACATCCTGATCGGGGTGGAGAACCTGGTCGGTTCCGACCATGGCGACACCCTGCAGGCCGACAGCGGCGACAACCGCCTGGAAGGCGGCGCGGGCGACGACCTGCTGTCGTCCTGGGACGGCGACGACAGCCTGTTCGGCGGCGCCGGCGACGACACCATGGCCGCCAATGGCGGCGGCGCCGACCTCTATGACGGCGGCAGCGGCAGCGACCGGGTCAGCTATATCAATGCTGCCTCCGCCCTGTCGGTGAACCTGGCCGCCGGCCTGATCGCCGGCGCCGGCGCCGGCGACACCCTGACCTCGATCGAACAGGTCGAGGGCACCGGCCATGACGACAGCCTGACCGGCGATGGCGGCGACAACATCTTCTGGGGCCTGACCGGCGACGACGAACTGGACGGCGGCGATGGCGACGACACCCTGAACGGCGGTGCCGGCGACGACCTGCTGGCCGGCGGCGCCGGCGCGGACCGGCTGAACGGCGGCGACGGCATCGACACCGCCAGCTATGCGGCGGCCGGTTCCGGGGTCGGGGTCAGCCTGGACGGCAGCGCCGGCACCGGCGGCGCGGCCGGCGACAGCCTGGCCGGGGTGGAGGACCTGATCGGCTCCGCCTTCGACGACACCCTGACCGGCGACAGCCTGGATAACCGCTTCACCGGCGGTGCCGGCGCCGACATCATCGCCGGCGGCGGCGGCATCGACCTGGTCAGCTATGCGGAGGAGGGATCGGCGGCGTTCGTCGATCTCGATCTCGGCACCACCGGCGGCGCGGCCGCCGGCGACAGCCTCTCCGGCATCGAGCAGCTGGAAGGCACCGCCTCCGGCGACACCCTGATCGGCGGTGACGCGGCCAACACCTTCTGGGGCTTCGACGGCGCGGATGCGCTGATCGGCGGTGCCGGCGACGATACCCTGCATGGCGGCGACGGCGACGACACCCTGCGCGGCGGCCTGGGTGCCGACGTGCTGCGCGGCGACGGCGGCACCGATACCGCCTCCTATGCGGTGGCGACCGAAGGGGTGCAGGCGCATATCCAGTATGGTGGCCTGGCCGGCGCCTTCGCCCTGGGCGACATCTTCAACAGCATCGAGAACCTGCGCGGCTCCAGCCACGACGACACCCTGCAGGCCGCGAACGGCAGCGACAACCGGCTGGAAGGCGGGTCGGGCGACGACCTGCTGGCATCCGCCGATGGCGATGACAGCCTCTATGGAGAGGATGGCGACGACCTGTTCGCCGCCAACGGCGCCGGCGACGACCTCTATGACGGCGGCGCGGGCACCGACACCGTGGACTACCGCAATGCGGAGGCCGCCCTGTCGGTCGACCTGGGCGCGCTCACCGCCGGCGGCTGGGCCGCCGGCGACACCCTGACCGCGGTCGAGAACCTGATCGGCTCCGATTTCGACGACAGCCTGTCTGGCGACGGCCTGGACAACAGCCTGGAAGGCGATGGCGGCGCGGACCTCGTCGCCGGCGGTGCCGGCGACGATACCCTGCGCGGCGGCGATGGCGACGACGTTCTCGTCGGCGGCGCCGGCGCGGACGAGCTGAAGGGCGATGCCGGCGACGACACCGTCAGCTATGCCGGTGCGGGCGAGGCGGTCTATGCCGATATCGGCCTGCAGAACGGCGGCACGACCGGCGATGCGGCCGGCGACACCTTCTACAGCATCGAGAACCTCACCGGCTCCGCCCACGACGACACCCTGCGCGGCAGCTATCAGGAGAACCGGATCGAGGGCGGCGACGGCGACGATCAGATCTTCGGCTTCGCCGGAGACGATACCCTGGTCGGCGGGCTTGGCGCCGACGCCTTCGATGGCGGCGCGGGCACGGATACGGCGACCTACGCAGCGGCCACGAGCTCGGTGCGGGTGATCATGGCGGGTAATGGCACCGGCGAAGGCGAATCCGTCGGCGACAGCTGGGTATCGATCGAGAACCTCGTGGGCTCGAATCATGCCGACACGCTCTACGGCAGTGATGTCGACAACCTGATCGAGGGCGGCGCCGGTCGAGACTATGTTTATGGCTGGGGCGGCAATGACACGTTGATCGGCGGCGATGGCGACGACGTCCTCAGCGCCGGTGCCGGCGACGATATCCTGCAGGCCGGCGCGGGCCGCGACCTGCTGATCAACGGCTCGGGCAACAACCAACTGTACGCCGGCGACGACGACGACGAGTTCCAGACCTCGGGCGACATGTCTGCCTTGTTCGACGGTGGCGACGGCTTCGATCATGCCAACTATTTCGGTCAGGCCGACGCAATCGGCATCGACCTGGGCGCCGGCACCACGAGCGGCGGTGCGGCAGCCCATACCCTGGTTTCGATCGAGGCCGTCACCGGTTCGCTGGAAGACGATGTGCTGACCGGGGATGCCAATGCCAACCTGCTCGACGGCAGCCACGGCAACGACACGCTCTCGGGAGGTGGCGGGGCGGACAGCCTCGAAGGCCACAGGGGTACGGATGTGATGACCGGCGGCGCCGGCGACGACAGTTTCCTCTTTGGGTCGGTCCTCGACCTTTCGGCCACCGATACCGATACCATCACCGACTTCGACGACGACGGCGACGATGTCCTCGACCTGACCGACCTGAACCTGTTCGCCAGCCCGGCCGATGCCCTGGCGACGGCCTTCCAGCAGGGCAGCGATGTGGCCTTCGACTTCGACGGCGATGCCCATGTCGACCTGGTCCTGCAGAACACCGCGCTTGGCTCGGTGGGCGAAGACGACTTCCTGGTCTGACGGCGCCGGCAGCCCTCTCGGTCAGGGGCCGTTCAGGGAGGAGACGCTGTGCGCCCGCCAGGTGGGCGGGGTGCTGCCCGCGATCAGGAATTGAATACCAGCGCGCGCAACTTGGTGATCCACCTAATCCCGTGGTTGATCCGGTAACTCCGCGCCGTATAAACTGACGAAAGTACCGAAAAGGCTGCCAACAGGGGACGTGTCTTGTCTGACGGGACGCCCGGAAACGACGAGCTCGACGGCACGGCCCTGGATGACACCCTCCACGGTCTGGACGGCGACGATACCCTGTCCGGGCTGGACGGGGACGATCTCCTCCACGGCGACGGCGGCGACGACAGCCTGGCCGGCGGCGACGGCGACGACACCCTGAGCGGCGGCGCCGGCGCCGACACCATGGATGGCGGCGCGGGTCGCGACTTCGTCTCCTATGAAGATGCCGCGGGCGGCGTCGATGTCAGCCTGCACCTGTTCTCCTTCAGTTTCGGCGGGGAGGCGGCCGGCGACGACCTCGACGGATTCGAAGGAGTCATCGGCAGCGCCTTCGCCGACACGATCGACGGCAGCTGGGGCAGCGACGAACTGCGGGGCGGCGACGGTGACGACAGCCTGGACGGCGACAGCGGCGATGACCTGCTGATCGGCGGCGCCGGCAACGACACCCTCTATGCCGGGGTCGATCCCGGCCATATCTCCGGCACCAGCGGCAACGACACCCTGATCGGCGGCGCCGGCGCCGACATGCTGATCGGTCACAGACCGACCGAGTACGGGCCCGACCATACCGACACGGCGTCCTACGTGACGGCTGGCGCGGCGGTGGTCGCAGACCTGGCTGCCGGCGGCAGCCAGGGCGATGCCGATGGCGACAGCTATACCGAGATCGAGAATCTCATCGGCTCCGCCTTCGACGATACCCTGGTCGGCGACGATGGCGATAACCGCCTGCAGGGCGGCGCCGGCAGCGACAGCCTGGACGGCGGCGCCGGCCGCGACACCGCCAGCTATGCCGATGCCGCCGTCGCGGCGCAGATCGATCTGTCCACCGGCCTCATGGCCGGCGCCGCCGCCGGCGACACCCTGACGGCGATCGAGAACCTGGCCGGCACCGCCCATGACGACAGCCTGGCTGGCGGCAGCGGCGACAATGTCCTGGAAGGGCTGGCCGGCGCGGATACCCTCGACGGCGGTGCCGGGGACGACACCTTGGTGGGCGGCGCCGGTGCCGACAACCTGGTCGGCGGGGCCGGCATCGATGCCGCATCCTATGCCGCCACCTGGGACAAGGTCGCGGCGGACCTGTCCACCGGCGGCGTCCAGGGCGACGCGGCGGGCGACAGCTATGACGGCATCGAGGGCCTGATCGGCGGTCGCAGCCACGATACCCTGAGCGGCGATGGCGGCAGCAACGTCCTGTCCGGCGGGGACGGCGATGACAGCCTGGCGGGCAATGGCGGTGACGACAGCCTCGATGGCGGCGGCTGGCAGGACATCCTGACCGGCGGCGCCGGCGACGACACCCTGCAGGGCGGCGACGGGCACGATACCCTGGCGGGCGGCGCCGGTGCCGACAGCCTGGTCGGCGGCGCGGGGACGGATATCGCCAGCTACGCCGCCGCCACCGCCGGTGTGGCGGTTTCCCTTGACCTCGGGGGCAGCCTGGGTGAGGCGGACGGCGACAGCTTCGCCGGTGTCGAAGGTCTGATCGGGTCCGCCCATGACGACACCCTGGGCGGCGATGCCGGCGACAACCTGCTGGACGGCGGCGGCGGTGCCGACAGCCTGGACGGCGGCGCCGGCGACGATACTCTCGCGGGCGGGACCGGCGCCGATACCCTGCGCGGCGGTGCCGGGTCGGACACCGCTTCCTACGCGGCGGCCGGGGGCGCCGTGGTTGCCGGTGTGGCCGCGGGCGGCAGCCTGGGCGACGCCGCCGGCGACAGCTATGACAGCATCGAGAACCTGACCGGCTCCGGCTTCGACGACACCCTGTTGGGCGATGACGGCGACAACCGCCTGGAAGGCGGCGCCGGCGCCGACAGCCTGGATGGCGGCCTCGGCAGCGACACCGCCAGCTATGCCGGCGCGTCGACGGCGGTGCAGATCGACCTCTCAACCGGTTTCACGGGCGGCGGTGCCGCCGGCGATACCCTGACCTCGATCGAGAATCTTCGCGGCTCCAGGCATTCCGACAGCCTGACCGGCGACGGCCAGGACAATGTGCTGGAGGCGTTCCTCGGCAACGACACCCTTGTCGGGGCGGCGGGCGACGACACGCTGGTGGCCGGAAATTACGGCGCCAACACGATGGTGGGCGGGGATGGCAGGGACGCCGTGTCCTATGTCGCCGCCGGTGGCGGCATCGCGGCGGACCTGTCCACCGGCGGTACCGGTGGCCACGCCTATGGCGACAGCTATGACGGCATCGAAGACCTGATCGGCTCGACCTACGACGACACCGTCATCGGCGACGGCGCCGCGAACCGCATCGAAGGCGGCACCGGCGACGATACCCTCGCCGGCGGCGGCGGCGACGATACCCTGGCTGGCGGCGAGGGCGCCGACAGCCTCGACGGCGGCGACGGCAGCGACACGGCCAGCTACGCCACCGCCGGGGAAGGGGTGCTGGTCAATCTGTCGAACGGTTCCGTCGGCGGCGGCGCGTCGGGCGATACCCTGTCCGCGATCGAGAATCTCGTCGGCAGCCAGCACGCCGACACCCTGGACGGCGATACGCTGGGCAATACCCTGTCCGGCGGCGATGGCGACGACAGCCTGGCGGGCGGCGCCGGCGACGACAGCCTGGATGGCGGCGAAGACGATGACACCCTGACCGGCGGCACTGGCGCCGACACCCTGACCGGCGGCGAGGGTGGCGACCTGCTGGATGGCGGCGCAGGCGCCGATTTCATTGACGGTTTCGGTGGCGGCCCCTTCCAGGTCGTCTTCGAAGCCAATGACACCCTGTACGGTCGGGATGGTGACGATACGCTGCAGGGCGGCATCGGCAGCGACCTGCTGGACGGCGGTGCCGGTGACGATTCGATGTCGGGGTCCAGCGGCGACGATACCCTGACCGGCGGCGACGGCAACGACACATTGATCGGCGTGGTCGGGGACGCCTCGCTTGTCGGCGGCGCCGGTGACGACAGTCTCGTCGGCGGGCACGGTATGACGACAATGGTCGGCGGTCTGGGTGCCGATACGTTCGTCGCCTCCAATGACGATCAGGCGGGGAGCAACATCATCTCCTACGCCGATGCGCTGCAGGGTGTCGCCTTCGACGTCATGACCGGCGGAACCGCTGGCGAGGCATCGGGGGACGAGTATCAGGGGTGGCCCTGGGTCTTCCTGGGATCGGGTCACGACGACACGGTGCACGGCGGCGAGTTCCATGTCTCGCCGACCATGGGCACCCATTTGCAGGCCGGCGACGGGGACGACATCTTTGTTGGCCGGGACGCCTACAATTCCGTGCTCGGCCAGGGTGGCGATGACAGCCTGACCGGCGGCGGATTGACCGACAGCCTGAATGGCGGGGATGGCGCCGATACGCTGAGCGGCGGCGCCGGCGCGGATACTATGGACGGCGCCGCCGGAACGGACCTGGTGACCTATGCCGACACCGGCTCCGGGGTTTCCGTGAACCTGGCCAGCGGCTCGACGGGCGGCGGTGCGGCAGGCGACCGTCTCTCCGGGATAGAGAATCTGGAGGGATCATCCCTCGACGACACCCTCACCGGCGACAGCGGCGTCAACCTGCTGTCGGGCGGCGGCGGCGACGACAGCCTGGTGGGCGGCGCCGGGGCCGACACCCTCGACGGCGGCGACGGGGTCGACACGGCGAGCTATGCCGGTGCGGCCGAAGGGGTCCGTGCGCACCTGCAATGGGGCGGCCTGGCCGGCTACGAGGCGCTGGGCGACGTCTTCCTCGGCCTGGAGAACCTGACCGGTTCCGACCATGCTGACACCCTGCAGGCCGATGGCGGCGACAACAGCCTGGACGGCGGCGCCGGCGACGACCTGCTGTCGTCCTGGGACGGCGACGACAGCCTGACCGGCGGCGCCGGCGACGACAGCCTGATCGCCAATGGCGGCGGTGCCGACCTCTATGACGGCGGTGCCGGCACCGACCTTGTCAGCTACCAGAACGCTGCCGCCGCGATCGTCGTGGACCTGGGGGCCGGCACGACCGGCGGCGCCGCGGCGGACGATACCCTGACCGGGATCGAGGATCTCGAAGGATCCGGCCATGCCGACAGCCTTGCCGGCGATGCCGGCGGGAACCGGCTGTCGGGCGGCTCCGGCGCCGACAGCCTGTCCGGCGGGGCCGGCGACGATACCCTGACCGGCGGCGGGCATGGCGACAGCCTGGATGGCGGGGCGGGCATCGATACCGCCTCCTATGCGGGCAATGGCTATGGCGTGCAGGTGAACCTGGCCACCGGCGCCACCGCCCTGGGTGCGGCCGGCGATACCCTGACCGGGATCGAGAACCTGGATGGTTCCGGCCTGGCCGACAGCCTGGTGGGCGATGCCGGCGACAACCGGTTGTCGGGCGGCGACGGCGCCGACCGGCTCGAAGGTCTCGACGGCGACGATACCCTGGCCGGCGGGCTGGGCGCCGACACCCTGCGCGGCGATGGCGGCAGCGATACCGCCTCCTATGCCGGTGCCACGGAAGGGGTGCGGGCGCATCTGCAATATGGCGGCCTGGCGGGCGCCGAGGCGCTGGGCGACGTCTTCAACGGGGTGGAGAACCTGCTGGGCTCCGACCATGGCGACACCCTGCAGGCCGACAGCGGCGACAACCGGCTGGAGGGCGGCGCGGGCGACGACCTGCTGTCGTCCTGGGACGGCGATGACAGCCTGTTCGGCGGCGCCGGCGACGACACCATCGCGGCCAATGGCGGCGGGGCGGATCTCTATGACGGTGGCGACGGGATCGACCGGCTGAGCTACCTGAACGCCACCGCGGGGGTGACGGTCGACCTGGCGGCGGACAGCACCGACGGCGGCGCGGCGGGCGACACCGTCACCGGGGTGGAGAACCTGACCGGTTCCAACTTCGGCGACACCCTGGCCGGCGACAGCCTGGACAATGTTCTGACCGGCCTGGACGGCGACGACCGGCTGACCGGCCATGATGGCGACGACCTGCTGTCGGGCGGCCTGGGCGCGGACAGCCTGATCGGAGGTGCCGGCCGGGACACCGTCTCCTTCGCGGGCGCGGAGGAAGGGGTCCGGGCGCATCTGCAATATGGTGGCCTGGCCGGGGCGGATGCCCTGGGCGACGTCTATAACGGTATCGAGGCGCTGACCGGCTCCAACCTGGGCGACACCCTGCAGGCCGATGGCGGCGACAACCTGCTGGACGGGGCCGGCGGCAACGACCTGCTGTCGTCCTGGGACGGCGACGACACCCTGGTCGGCGGTGCCGGCAACGACACCCTGGTGGCCAATGGCGGCGGCGCCGACAGCTATGACGGCGGCGCCGGCATCGACGAGATCAGCTATTTCAACGCCACCGCCGGGGTGGTCCTGGACCTGTCGACCGGCAGCCTGGGCGGCTGGGCCGCCGGCGACAGCATGTCGGGCTTCGAGCGGGCGGAGGGCTCCAACAGCCACGGCGACAGCCTGACCGGCGATGGCGGCGCCAACACCCTGCGCGGCCTGGGCGGCGCCGACCTGCTGGACGGCGGCGACGGCGCGGACCGGCTGGAAGGCGGCAGTGATGCCGACACCCTGGTCGGCGGCCTGGGTGCCGACACCCTGCGCGGCGATGGCGGCAACGACACCGCTTCCTATGCCGGTGCGACGGAAGGTGTGCGGGCGCATTTGCAATATGGCGGCCTGGCCGGGGCGGAGGCGCTGGGCGATGTCTTCAACAGCGTCGAGAACCTGATCGGCTCCGACCACGACGACACCCTGCAGGCCGATGCCGCCGACAACCGCCTGGAGGGCGGTGCCGGCGACGACCTGCTGTCGTCCTGGGCCGGCAATGACAGCCTGATCGGCGGCTCCGGCGACGACACGATGGCCGCCAACGGCGCGGGCAGTGACCTCTATGACGGTGGCGCCGGGATCGACGAGGTCAGCTACTACAACGCCACCGGCGGCATTGCGGTCGACCTGGGCGCCGCTACGACCGGGGGCGCGGCGGCCGGCGATACCCTTGCCGGCATCGAGCATCTTGTCGGCGCCGCCGGCGCCGCGGACACCCTGACCGGCGATGGCGGCGACAACAGGCTCTCGGGCATCGGCGGCGCGGACCTGCTGTCGGGCGGCGCCGGCGACGATACCCTGGACGGGTCCGGCGGCGATGACAGCCTGAACGGTGGCACGGGCGCGGACCTGATCGACGGCGGCGGCGGCACCGACACTGCTTCCTGGGCCGGCGCGACTGAAGGCGTGTCGGTGGACCTGGACGGCGGCACCACCGGCGGCGGCGCCGCCGGCGATACCGTCACCGGGATCGAGGACCTGGTCGGCTCCGGCCATGCCGACAGCCTGACCGGCGACAGCCTGAACAACCGCATCGATGGCGGCGACGGCAACGACATCCTGTCCGGCGGCATCGGCATCGACCGGCTCTATGGCGAGGGCGGCGACGACACCCTGGTGGGCGGCGCGGGCACCGACCGCTTCTGGGGCGGCGACGGGGTCGACACCGCCTCTTATGCCGGCGCAGGCGAGGGGGTGCGGGCGCATCTGCAATGGGGCGGGCTGGCCGGCGCGGACGCGCTGGGCGACCTGTTCTTCGATGTTGAGAACCTGGTCGGCTCCGATCACAACGACACCCTGCAGGCGAACGACCTGGACAACAGCCTGGACGGCGGCGCGGGCGACGACCTGCTGTCGTCCTGGGACGGCGACGACAGCCTGGCCGGCGGCACCGGCGACGATACCCTGGTGGCCAATGGCGGCGGCGCCGATCTCTATGACGGCGGTACGGGCATCGACCGGATCAGCTATGCCAATGCCGGCGCCGGGATCGCCCTGGACCTGGCGACCGGCGCGGGCGGCGGCGCCGCGGCAGGCGACACGGTGGCGGGGATCGAGCATGTCGAGGGTTCCGGCCATGCCGACACCCTGACCGGCGATGCCGCCGGCAACCTGCTCGCTGGCCTGGGCGGTGCCGACCTGCTGGACGGCGGCGATGGCGACGACACCCTGGTCGGCGGCGGCGCCGGCGACAGCCTGACGGGCGGGGCCGGCACAGACCTGGCCAGCTATGCGGACAATGCCCACGGCGTGCAGGTCGACCTGGGTGCCGGGACCACCGGCCTCGGTGCTGCGGGCGACATCCTGACCGGGATCGAAAACCTGCTGGGCTCCGCCCATGACGACACCCTGGCCGGCGACAGCCTGGACAACGCCCTGACGGGCGGCGGCGGGGCCGACCTTCTGGATGGCGGTGCGGGCCGCGACCTCGCCAGCTATGCGGGGGAGGACGCGGGTGCGGCCGTTGACCTGGGTGCCGGCACGACAGGCGGCTCTGCTGCCGGCGACACCCTGGCCGGGATCGAGGACCTGCTGGGCTCCGGCCATGACGATACGCTGACCGGCGACAGCCTGGACAATGCCCTGGCCGGGGGTGCCGGCGACGACCTGCTGGCGGGGGGACTGGGGGCCGACAGCCTCGACGGCGGCGACGGCATCGACACGGTCAGTTATGCGGCAGCGTCGGAGCGGGTGCAGGTTCACCTGCGCAACGGTGTTGGCGGCTTTGGCGCCGCAGGCGACAGCTATGCCGGCATTGAGAACATCATCGGCTCGGCCTACGACGACCGGCTGTATGGCGGCCCATCCGCCGCCCGGATCGAGGGCGGCGACGGCAACGATTCGCTGGCTGGCTGGGTCGGCGACGACATCCTGCTCGGCGGGGCCGGCGACGACACGATCCAGGCGGCCGGCGGCTTCTTCGGCGCCGATCCGGACGGCAACGACCTCTATGACGGCGGCGCCGGGATCGACTGGCTGGACCTGAGCAATATCGGCGGGGCCTATATCGACCTGGAAAGCGGCTTGACCGGCCTCGACGCCGCCGGCGACACGATCGCCGGGTTCGAGAACCTGCGTGGCTCGTTCCAGGACGACACGCTGATCGGCAATGGCGCCGACAACTACATCCACGGCAACAGCACCACCACCGGCGACCTGCTGAACGGCGGCGCCGGCAACGACACGCTGGTCGGTCCGGGCGACAGCACCCTCGTCGGCGGCGCCGGCTCGGACTCCCTTGTCGGCATGGCAGGCAACGACCGTTTCGTCTTCCGGACCGCGGATCTGGCGCCGGGCAGCACCGACACCATCCATGACTTCGACGATGCCGGCGACGACGTGATCGACGTCATCGACTTCGGCTTCGCGGAGTCTGCCGACGCGCTGGCGACCGGCCGGCAGGTCGGCGCGCATGTCCACTTCGACTTCGACGGCGACGGCCATGACGATGTGATCCTGGCGAACACCACGATCGGCGCGCTGGACGCGGGCGACTTCTACGTGATCACCGGGGCGCCCTTCTCCGCCATCGGCGCGACGTTTCACGGCGGGACGGCAGGCGACGACACGCTGGCAGGCAGCGCCCTGCCGGACATCCTGGAGGGGCTGGCCGGCGACGATTCCCTGTCCGGCCTGGGCGGCGACGACACCCTGAACGGCGGCACGGGCGCCGATACCCTGGACGGTGGCGACGGCATCGACACCGCGACCTACGAGGATGCGGCCGGCGGCGTGCAGGTGACCATCGGCGGGGCGGGCGAGGATGTCCTGGTCGGGGTCGAGAACCTGACCGGCTCGGCCTTTGCCGACATCCTGGCCGGCGATGACGGCGACAACCTGATCGAGGGCGGCGGCGGCGACGACCGCCTCTCAGGCGGCGGCGGCAGCGACACCCTGCGGGGCGGCGCCGGCACGGACTATCTGGACGCCCAGGCCGACGGTGTCGGCGACCTCTACGACGGCGGTGCCGGCGATGCCGACGAACTGCGCATCGTCGATGCGACGGCCGGCATCCTCTACAACCGGGAAACGGGGGAGACCGGCGGCGGCCTGGCTGGCGACACGATCACCGGCATCGAGGTGATCCACGCCACGGATTTCGGCGACACCCTGACCGGCCTGACCGGAACGTTGGGCGGCGGCAACGGCTTCATCCACAACTGGCTGGAGGGTGCCGCCGGCGACGACCTGCTCACCGGCGGGCTGCAGCGCGACCTGCTGCGCGGCGGCGATGACAGCGACACGCTCGATGGCCTGGCCGGCGACGATGTCCTGACCGGCGGCTTCGGCGACGACAGCGCCTATGGCGGCGACGGCGACGATGTCTTCATCGCCCACGGCCATGGCACCGGCCTGGCCGGCGACACCGTGACGGCGGAGATCGTCGGCGCCGACCTCTATGACGGCGGCGCCGGTACCGACCGGGTGACCTACAGCGTCGCCACCACGGCCGTCGCCATCGACCTGTCGACCGGCAGCATGGGCGGCTTCGCCGCGCGCGATACACTGATCGGCATCGAGGATGTCGATGGCACCCGCCATGACGATGCGCTGACCGGCGATGCCGGTGCCAACCGCTTCGCCGGCTCGGACGGCAACGACACTTTGGCCGGCGGCGGCGGGGACGACAGCCTGGAAGGCGGTTTCGACGACGACCTGCTGGCCGGCGGCGCCGGCAACGACACCCTGTCCGGCGATTTCGGCGATGACACGGTGACCGGCGGCGCCGGCGACGACCTGCTCGTCTTCAACGCCTATGGCGCGCGGCCCACCGTCTCCGCGACCGTCGGCTCGATGACGGTGACCGACTTCGACCAGGATGGCGACGATGTCATCGACCTGACCGAGGCACCCTATTTCGCCACCGCGGCGGCCGCCGCGGCGGCCGGGGGGCAGCAGGGCGCGGATCTGGTCTTCGACTTCAACGGCGACGGCACTGCCGACCTCATCCTGCAGGGCACCAGCGCCGCGGATATCGGCGCCGACGACTTCATCGTCTCCGGCATCGTCCTGGATCCGGACCTGCCGGAAACCCTGACCGGCAGTGCGGATGCCGACCTGCTGGACGGCGGCCGCGGCAACGATTCCCTCTCCGGCCTGGGCGGCGACGATACCCTGATCGGCGGCGACGGCGCCGACACCGTCGACGGCGGCGATGGCATCGACACCGCTTCCTACGCCACCGCCGATGCCGGGGCCTATGTTCGCCTGGGCGTGGTGATGAACGGCGGCCCCGCGGCCGGCGACGTCCTGGTTTCGATCGAGAATCTGCTGGGATCCGACCACAGCGATACCCTGCACGGCGATGCCGGCAGCAACCGGGTGGCGGGCGGCGCCGGCGACGACAAGCTCTATGGCGGCGCCGGCGACGACACCCTTCTGGGCGGGGCCGGCGACGATGCGCTGCATGGCGACAACCTGGGCGGTGCCGACCTGTTCGATGGCGGTGATGGCCGGGATCGCCTGAGCTTCGAGTTCTATACCCAGAACGGTGTCTCGATCGATCTGGGCAGCGGCGCCACCGGCGGCGATGCCGCCGGCGATACCCTGGTCGGGATCGAGGATCTGACCGGCGGATCGGGCGACGACAGCCTGACCGGTGACGAGACGGGCAACAGGCTGAACGGCAGCTGGGGCGATGACGGGCTCTATGGCGCCGGCGGCGCGGACACCCTGGTCGGCGATCTGGGCGCCGATACCCTGCTGGGCGGCTTCGGTGACGACAGCCTGTCGGCTGGCGACAACGACGACCTGATCGCGGGCGGCCGCGGCGCCGACAGCATGAGCGGCGGCGGCGGCGACGACCGGTTCGTGTTCGGCGTCGCGGACCTGCTGTCCGGCAGCACGGACACGATCACCGACTTCTGCGACGAGGGTGACGATTCCATCGACGTCATCGACTTCGGCTTCGCCAGTTCCGGCGCAGCGCTGGCCACCGGCCGCCAGGTCGGCGCGCATGTCCATTTCGACTTCGACTTGAACGGCCAGGACGACCTGATCCTGTCCAACACCTCGATCGGGGCGCTGGAAACCGACGACTTCCTGGTCGTGGTCGGCGCGCCGGCCTCGGCCCAGGTCTACGACATCTCGGTTGGCACCGACGGCGCAGACACCCTGGCGGGCGGCGCGGCGCCCGACAGTCTCGAGGGCCTGGCTGGCGACGATTCCCTGTCCGGGGGCGATGCCGGTGACGTGCTGAACGGGGGGCCGGGCGCCGACATCCTGGACGGCGGCGCCGGCATCGACACCGCGAGCTATGAGGATGCGGGCACCGGCGTGATTGTCGACCTCAGGCTCGCTGTGCAGGGCGGCACGGGAGAGGAGGCCGGCGATCGCCTGCAGGGAGTCGAGCGGCTGACCGGCTCGGAGCACGATGACAGCCTGACCGGCGATGACGGCGACAACCTGATCTCAGGCGGTGAGAGGACCGACCGTCTCGAGGGCGGGGCAGGCAGCGACACCCTGCTGGGCGGCCCCGGGACCAACGACCAGCTCGTTGCGGACAGTGGCGATGGCGTCGCCGACTATTACGACGGCGGCGACGGTGGCTACGACTACCTTTTCTATGACAATGCCGATACCGCCGTACGGATCGACATGCAGACCGGCATCCACGGCGGCAACGCGCAGGGCGATACCATTCTGGGGGTCGAGGGCATTCGGGGCACCGCGTTCGACGACACCCTGATCGGCTGGGACGATCCGGACAGCCTCTCGCCGACCGGATATTCCTTCAACGGTGGGGGGGGTGACGACCGCATCGAGAGCGGGCTTTCTGCCACCTTCATGAAGGGCGAGACCGGCGACGACACCCTGGTCGGCGGCGACAGGAACGATTCCCTTTGGGGGATGGACGGCGACGACAGCGTCTTCGGCGGCGCCGGCGACGATACAATGAGCGGCCACGGCGACGGCGCCGACCATTACGACGGCGGCGAGGACCTCGACTATCTCCAGTATTTCACCACGGATTCCGCGGTCTATATCGACCTGGAGACGGGGGTGACGGGCGGGTTTGCTGCTGGCGATACCCTGGTCTCGATCGAGGAGGTCCGGGGCACCCAATTCGACGATACCCTGATCGGTTCCGCCGGCGGCGATCTTTTCCTCGGCTCCTGGGGGGCGGACAGCATCAGTGGCGGCGATGGCGCCGACACCCTGTCGGGCGGGTCGGGCGACGATACCCTTGAGGGCGGGGCCGGCGACGACAGCCTCGTCGGGGATGTCGGTGCCAATACCCTGACCGGCGGCGCGGGCGACGATACCTTCGTCTACGGCAGGCACTCGGTGCGTCACGGCGGGTCGGGCAGCACCGGCGAGAGTGTCGGGACGATGGTCGTCACCGACTTCGACCGGGACGGCAATGACATCATCGATCTCACGGAGGCGGAGTATTTCGCGACCGCGGCCGATGTCGCACCCACCGGTATCCAGAACGGTGCCGATGTCGAATTCGACTTTCAGCGCGACGGCGCGATCGACCTGATCCTGCGGGATACTGCGCTGGCCTCCCTGTCCGCGGCCGACTTCATCGTCAGCGGCGCCGTCCTGCCGGTTTATGACTGGGCGCCGGTCACCCTGTCCGGCGGCTCGGGCGCGGATGTTCTGACAGGGGCCGGCGGCGACGACCGGATCAGCGGGCTGGACGGCGACGATACCCTGTCCGGCGGGCCCGGCGCGGATACCCTGGATGGCGGCGCGGGTATTGATACCGCCTCCTACGGCGCCAGCACGACCGGGGTCAAAGTCACGCTCTGGACCTGGAACCCGGACGGGCAGATTGATCCGGGCTCCGAAGCGGCGAACGATCTGCTCATCGATATCGAGAACCTGCTGGGGTCCGATTTCGGCGACCACCTGTCCGACAATTCCGGGAACAACCTTGTCGACGGCGGCGACGGGATCGATTTCCTGTCCGAAAGCGCCGGCGACGATACGATTCTCGGCGGCGCCGGCCACGACTATCTGACCTCGCTGGGCCCCGGGATGGAGGCCCTGCCCGTTCCGGGTGGCGGCGCGGACTATTTCGATGGCGGAGAGGGCATCGATCATCTCCGCCTCGCCTATTTCCTGGAAGCGGTTGCCATCGACCTGGAGAGCGGCATCAACGGCGGTGGCGCTGCTGGCGACACGATCACGGGCATCGAAGAGATCCAGGCAACCGCCTTCGACGATACGCTGCTGGGCGACGGTGAGGGTAACGGCTTCGCCGGGGAGGCCGGCAATGACCTGCTCGACGGTCGTGGCGGCGATGACGGTCTGTCCGGCTATGTGGGGGATGACAGCCTCTATGGCGGCGAAGGCCGGGACGGTCTCAGCGGCGGATTGGGCAACGACCTGTTGTCCGGCGGCAGCGGCTGGGATGCCATGACGGGCGGCGGCGGCGACGACCTCTTCGTTCTGGATGCCACCGACCGGTCCGGTGCCGCGGGGCTCGTCTACGACATCGACGGCAATCTGATCGAGCTATCCGAAACGATCACCGACATGTGCGACGAGGGCGACGACACGATCGACCTGACCGCGCTTGACCTGTTCGCTTCCCCTGCCGAGGCGCTGGCGCTGGCCATGCAGAACGGCAACGACATCACCTTCGATTTCGACGGCGATGCCCATGTCGACCTGGTCCTGAAGGACACCGCGCTCGGCATCCTGACCGAGGACGACTTCCTGGTCTGATCCGCTCTCCTATCCGCCGCTACGCTCGGAACCGTGCGTGGGCGCGCACCGTTCCCTGCCTGCAGACCGCCGGAAGGCCGGCGGCACAGATATGGAGAACGGTCATGAACTGGGACCAGGTAAAGGGCAATTGGAAGCAGGTCAGCGGCGAGGTGCGGAAGCAGTGGGGCAAGCTCACTGACGATGAGGTGCACGAGGTCGGCGGCGACCGGGAGAAGCTGGAAGGCAAGATCCAGGAGCGCTACGGCCAGTCGCGCGAAGATGCGAAGCGCGACGTCGATCAGTGGCTCGCCCGGATGTGATCATGAAGGACGGACCCAACGAAACCCGCGCCCGCAAGGGCTTCCGCCAGGAAGTGCTGGAGGAAGATCCGGCGCTGGGCGAGAAGGGCAATGTGTCCCAGGGCGGCCGCGCAGGGCATGAGGTGGCCCGCAAGGTCGGCACGAGGGACGAGAAGAAGCGCGCCTTCGAACGGCCGGCGTCCAACAGCCGGGTGCATCAGCGCGACGAACGGGGCGAGGGCTAGGTTTCAGCCTGACATTGCAGACCGGCGGCCCCGCCATCCGCGGGGCCGCCGGCCCGTTCAGGTCTGCGCCGGCGTCAGCAATGCCTCCACGGCAGCGGCGACGGTTTCGGCCTGCAGTACCGGGCCCATATGTCCGCAGCCGTCCAGGATGTGCAGTGCCGCGCCATGCAGAGCGGCGGCAAGCCTCTCCGACATCCGGCGTGTGACCGGCGGCGAGACCGCGCCCTGCAGCACGGCAATCGGCGCCGGCAGGGCCGCCAGCATGGCCCGGTCCAGCGGGAAGTCGCTGGTGGCGCGCACCAGGCGGGCGAGTTCCGGCGCACCCGCGACCATCCGCGCGCGGGCCGGCGGCGGGATCCGCCCCCAAGCGATCTCGTTCCACGCCTCCACGAAGCGTGCGACGCCGGGCTCCGGGTCGCCGGCGGCGATCCGCCCCTCCAGATGGACCACGATGTCCGCGTCCCATTTCCGCAACGCCAGGTCTTCCGGATCCGCTGCCGACAGCATGGCGGTGACGATCGGCTCGTAGAGCACCAGCCGGTCGTGCGGCGCGCCCTCCGACGCCGCCAGCAGCGCGGTCAAGGCGCCCATGGAATGGCCGACCAGGACCCGGCGGTCGGCCGGCACCTCGCGCAGGCAGGCTGTCGCCAGTGCCGCATAGGCACGGATGGGATTGCCGTGCGTCGCCGCCGCGCCGGGCGGCGGGCCCAGATGCGGCACCAGGATCCGGCGGCCGGGCGTGGCCAGTCGCTTCGCCAGCCCGGCCATCGCCCGCGGATTCTGCGCGGCGGCATGCAGCAGGAGGACAAGTTCGGGCCCGTCGCCGATCTCCAGCATCTCGACATCGCCGATGGACAAACTGCGCCGGGCCACCGCGCCCGCCGGGGACAGGGGTGCGTTCATGCGCTCTCCGCAGCGGACGCGGCGGCAACGGGCACGATCGGCGGACGCACGTTCAGGGCGTCCTTGTCGAAGCCGGCGATCCGCTTGTAGGCAGAGGCCGCCTCCGCCAGCTCGTCGCGCGACAGCACCTCGTCGATATGGCCGAAGCCGTCCGGCGCCCGCTCCTCGACGATGTCCAGCACCTTGTCCGGCCCGTCGGCGCGGTTGGCCAGCACGATCTTGGTGGTGACCGGACGGCGGTCCGCCTCGTAGGCCGCCAGCGCCTCCGGCGTCTGCCCCTGCGCCAGGATCTCCCGTGCCAGCACCCGCGCGTCCAGGATCGCCTGCGAGGCGCCGTTGGAGCCGATCGGGTACATCGAATGGGCGGCATCGCCCATCAGGGTCATCCGGCCCCGGGTCCAGGCGGGCAGCGGGTCGCGGTCGACCATCGGGTATTCGTAGACATAGGACGCGGTGCGGATGATCTCCGGCACGTCCAGCCAGGGGAAATGCCAGTCGGCGAAGCGCGGCAGGAAATCCTCCAGCTTGCCCGGCCGGTTCCAGTCCTCCCGGTTCCACAGATAGTCCTGCGGAAATTGCAAGTCGCAGATCCAGTTGATGGTCGAGCCGGCATCCCCCTCGTCCGCTATGGGGTAGCAGACGAACTTGCGCGCCTTGCAGCCCGCCATCGCCATGGTGCGGCCGGTCAGGAAGCGCGGGCCGCTGGTCACCCCGCGCCACATCACGGTGCCGCCCCAGGCCGGCTTGCCCTCGCCCGGATAGAGGATCGCACGGGCGCGCGAATGGATGCCGTCGGCGGCGATCAGCAGGCTGCCCTGCGCCTGGCCCAGCGGGCGCGTCTGGCCGTCGCGGTGCTCCGCCAGGTCGACCTCGATGCCGTCGCCGCTGTCGCGGAAATCCTCCACCGAGACACCGGTACGGATCGCGTCCGGGCCCAGCCGCTCCCGCACCGCGTCCAGCAGCAGCATCTGCAGCCGGCCGCGATGGATGGAGAATTGCGGCCAGTTGTAGCCGGCGTCGCGGCCGCGCGGCTCCGACCAGATCAGCCCGCCATGGCTGGAATAGTAGGCGACCTCCTTCGTGCGCAGGCCGGTCGCGTCGAGCGCCGGCAGCAGGCCCAGTTCCTCCAGTTCCCGCACCGCATGCGGCTGCACGTTGATGCCGACCCCCAGCGGCCGGATCTCCGGCACCGCCTCGAAGATGCGTGCCTTCACGCCGATCTGGTGCAGGCTGAGCGCCATGGTCAGGCCGCCGATCCCGGCGCCGGCGATCAGTACGGTCATCTGCTTCCCCCCGCTTGCGGCACCCTCCCCGGGGTGCCGGCCGTTGGACCCTGTCCCGGCGCGTCATGCCGGGATTTCCCCCTGTCTAGCGAAAGCGCGCGCCGAATGCATCCCGCGAGGCAGGTCCAGTCCGGCAGAGGTGCCGCCGCCGCCCGGCGGATCAGACCAGGAACCGCTCCAGCCCGCCGTAAAGGTTGTGCATCGGGCCGCGCCGCAAGGCCAGCAGGGTCAGCAGCAGGCCGCAGAAGATGCTGGCGCCGGTCTGCAGCAGGTCGGCCTCGAAGACGAGGGGCGTCACGAACAGGCACAGGGCGAGGGGGATGTTCAGGAAGCGGAGCGGGCGGGCCACCTCCGCCAGGGCGATGACGGTGTTGGTGACCAGCAGCGCGCCGATCACGTGGTCGGCATCGGCCATCAGGCCGTCGGCGCCCAGGGTGCTGCGGGTGAACATCAGCCAGAGGCCGATGACGATCGACAGCGCCAGGTTCCAGGGCAGGTTCACCCCGCCGCCGACCATGTCCATCACCACGGCACGCGGCGGCCGCGCGAACTCGTCCGGCTGCGGCCCGGCGCGGCCCTCGTCGGTATCGCCGCTCAGGAAGATCCGCAGCAGCGGCCGGCCGGCCCGTGCGCGCCGGACCAGGAACTGGATGGTCGCCACCAGTTCGTCCAGGGAATAGGGGATCTGGATCAGCATCGCGGCGGCGGCGATCAGGCAGATCGTGCACCAGGTGCCGATCACGATCGGCTGGATGATGATGAAGGTGATCGAGACCACGCCCAGCGGCACGATCATGATGCCGAACAGCAACACCAGCCAGGGCATGGTGCGCCAGCGCCGGGTGGAGCCGATCACCCCGACCAGGATCTCCAGCGCATAGGTCAGCGCGCCCAGGCCGGCATCGGGGACCGGCCAGGCTTCCGACACGACGGAGGTGATGATCTCCTCCGTGCCGTTCTTCGGCCCCGCACCGCCGGTGAAGAAGGGGTCCCAGACCGCGTCGACATGGCCCAGCTGGTAGGCCGCCATGTAGCGCGACAGGTGCAGCCCGACGAAGGCCAGGATGATGATCGGCAGGCGCTGCGCCCAGGTGGAGGGATTGAAGCCCCAGCCCGGCGGCACCTCCGGCCCGGTCTGGGCGGCGGCCTCCGACACGCCGGGCACCGGCGGCACCAGCACCGCGAAGCCGATCACCAGCATGCCGACCAGGGTGCCGTTGTTGTAGGCCGCCGCGGTCGGCGCCCAGAAGACCAATGGTGCGGTCAGCAGCCACAGGCCGATGCCGGCACAGGCCCAGCGCGCCCAGCTCATTCGCCGCGACAGCGACAGCATGCCCAGCAGGGCGAGAGCTGCCCCGGAGGCGATGTCGCTGATCACCATCGCGGGCGACTGGTAGCCCAGGATCGGGGGTGAGGAGATCAGCCAGGTCGCCATGGCGATGTTGAACCAGGCGCCCCAGATATGGCGGCCGTGCTGGTCGCGCCAGGCGGCCTGGTGGCGCCGGCGCACCGCTTCGGCATTCTCCTCCTCCGGACGCTCGGCCACCGCTTCCATCCAGTCCGGAAGGGTGATGCCGTTGGCATGGTACCAGGCGACCGGATCCTGCTTCAGGCAGCGGATCATTGCCGGCAGTTCGTCCAGGATCGCGTGGGCCGGTTCCCAGCCCAGCACCTTGCGTGCCCGGTCGACGTTCAGGGCGTAGTGGTCCGCCGCCATGTCGATCATGAAGGGGCGGATGAAAGGCTTCTCCCCCTTGTCGAAATCGTCGGGGACGACCGGCTCGGACTTCTCCTCCAGCCAGGCGCCGGCCTTCGCCAGCGGCTTCGGCAGCTCGATCGTCTGCCATTCCGCCTTGCCGTGGATCAGCCGGCCGATCGCGTCCTGCAGGCGCTGATAGCCGATCCCCTCGGGTTCGCCGATCAGGAAGACGCTCTGCTGCGGCAGCCGCGCGCGGCGGTCGATGGCGGCGCGGAAGGCGGCCATCATGTCGTCGGCATGGACGAAGGCCTGCCCCGCCCGCGGATCGCCGGCATAGACATGCGACTTCAGGTCCCGCTCGTAGATCCGCGCGATCTGGTGCGACAGGGTCGGCACCGCATTGCCACGGTCATAGAGGCCGGCCAGCCGCAGGATCACCACCGGGATCCGGCCATGCTCCTCGGCGATCGCGGCCTCCGCATCGGCCTTCGACTGCGGGTAGGGCCAGCCTGGCGCGAGCGGCGTGTCTTCGTCGATCCGCTCGCCCGGCACGCCGGCCTCGTGCACCAGCATGGTGGAGGAATAGACGAACTGCCCCACCTCGAAGTCCTGCAGGGCGCGCAGCAGGTGGCGGGTCCCCTGGACGTTGACCAGGTCGTAGAGGGGGTTCTCCTCGCCGGTGAAGTCGAAATAGGCGGCCAGGTGCACCACCGAGGCGATGCGGCGGCCATGCGCCTGCTGCAGGCGCAGCATCGCCAGGTCGACGGAATCCTGCGATGTCAGGTCGGCCTCGTAGCAGGGGATGTCGGCGTCGCCGCAATCGCGGTCCAGGCCGATCACCCGATAGGCATCGCCCAGCGCCCGCGCCAGCTTGCCGCCGATCGCGCCGCCGGCGCCGGTGATCAGGACGATCGGCGCATCCGCGCCGCCCGTCCCGCCGCTATCGTCTGTCGATTCCGCCATGGCGGGGCGGTAACGGCGGGTCGCGCCGGTACGTTCCATGCGCCCGGCGGGATCCGCGCCGGCAGCGGGAGGCCCGCGCCTCAGGTCGGTGCCGACCCGCCGTGGCGGTTGGCCGGCGCGATCGCCGGCGCGAGCAGGATGGCAAGGACCAGGAGCAGGGTCGCTGCGATCTGGGCCGGTCCGACCGCTTCGCCGAACTGCAGCCAGCCGATCGCCAGCATGGTCGGCAGTTCCAGGCTGCCGGCCGCGGCGGCGCGCGCCGGCCCGACCATCGGCGCGGCATAGGTATAGAGCAGCTGCGGCAGAAAGGCGGTCAGCCCCGCCACCCCGGCGACCAGCAGCCAGGTGCCGGCATCTTCCGGCAGCACCGCGGCGACCGGCTGTGTCGCCAGCAGCGGCGCCAGGGCCAGCGCCGAACCTGCCAGCAGCGCGGACATCTTCTCCAGCACCGCCAGGTTCGGCAGGCGGGTGCAGAGCACGACGATGCCCAGGCCGAAGGTCAGCGGCGCGGAGAGCGAGAGCAGCAGCGCCCTGACCTGGGCCGCGTCCAGGCCGGGCGGGGAGAGCGCCAGCGCCGCCCCGGCCAGCACCAGAAGCCCGGCGGCCAGGGCGCGCCCGCCGGGTCTTTGGCCGGCCAGCGGCCAGGCCAACAGGATCGCGAACAGCGGATAGGACATGTAGATGGTGCCCGCGGCGGCGACCGGTGCGACCTTGACCGCTTCCAGATAGCCGATCCAGCCCAGGCCCATCGCGGCCCCGGCGCCCAGAGCGAGCAGCCCTTCCTGCCGCTTGCCGCGCGCCACCGGCAGGAAGGGCGCCAGCACCGCCAGCGAAAAGGCATATCGGTAGAAAGCGATGGCGCCGGACGACAGGCCGGCTTCGGCCAGGCCCCGCGCGAAGAACGGGGTCAGGCCGAAGCCGATCGCGCAGAGCAGCACGATCCCGGTCGCCAGAAGCGGCCCGGGCTGGCGGAGCGCGATGCGGGCCGGGCCGGTCATGGCGGCAGGCTGTAGCCGATCGCCGCCGGCCTGCAAAGCGTTCAGGCGCGGCAGATGGAGGCGCCGCCATCGGCCAGCATCGCCGATCCGGTCACGAAGCTGGCAAGGTCGGAGGCCAGGAACAGGGCCGCCCGGGCGATCTCCTCCGGCTCGGCGAGCCGCTTCAGCGCATGCAGGTTCTGCACGAACGCCAGCACTTCCGGCCCCGCGCCGGGCGCGCGCGCCACGTTCATCGCCGTGTCGGTGCCGCCGGGCAGCAGGGCATTGACCCGGATACCGGACGGGCCCAGCTCCGCCGCCAGGCACTGCACCAGGCCGACCAGCCCCGCCTTCGCGGCGGCATAGGCGGACATGCCGGGCATGCCGGCGGTATGGCCGACGAAGCTGCCGGTGAAGACCAGGCTGCCGCCGCCGCGGCGCTGCAGCGCCGGCGCCTGGTGCCGCGCGGCGAGGAACGCGGCGGTCAGGTTGACATCCAGCACCTCCTGCCAGTCGCGTGGCTGAAGTTCCCCGGTCGGCGCGTTCCGACCGATGATGCCGGCATTGTTGAAGGCGATGTCGAGGCCGCCGTACCGCGCCTCGGCCGCTGCAACAAGAGCGGCGGCATGATCGTCGTCGCGGACATCGCCGGGCATCGCGACAGCCGTGCCGCCGGCGGCCGCGATCTCCTCCGCCAGCTGTTCGAGTTCCGTGGCGCGGCGGGCGGTGAGGACGAGCTGTGCGCCCTCGCGCGCGAACAGCAGCGCCGCCTCCCGGCCGATGCCTGCGCTGGCGCCGGCAATGATGGCGGATTTCCCTGCGAGCATGGTCATGTCATCCCTCCTGTCATGGCGTGCCGCGCCGATGGATCGGCGCGCGGTCAGGAAGATGCGCTTCGGGGCATCGCGGCGCGTCCCGCTTCCTGCGGTGGGCAGGCCCGACCGGCAGTGGCACCATCGGAATGCGCAAGCGCGCCATGGCGCGGCGCGCGGCGCCTGGTTCCTGCGGGTCAACCTGGCCCGCGACCTGCTGGCGCTGCAGGGACAGGAGGTCAGCGCCCGGGACGGCTGGCGGGCGGCGGCAGCGGCGGCGGACGGGGGTGTTCCTGGCCGCATGTCGCGGCTCTGCTCGCCGCGCACGAGGCCGCCGCGACTGCCGCCGCGAATGCCGGTCGACCGGCAGGTACGGGCGCAGGTCCGGGCGCAGGTCCGGGTGCCGGCGCCGTTCTGGCGGTAGCGCCCGGCGCGGGAGCGAGGTCTGCCGCGGCGGAATGCCGCCGGTCCGGTGCGGGACAGGCGCGACGGCCGATCTGCTAAAATGCCTCCGTTCCGATCTCCGGTACCGCGCGGCCCGGACGGGTCCTGCGGACCGCCTCCTGGAGAGGCGCCGTGCCAGAATCCGCCACCGTCACGAACGAGACAGTCCCGCCTGCGACGCCGGGGCATGTTTGCGGCGTTTCCGGCTCCGTCGTGGATATCCTGTTCGCCGGGGGCGGCCTGCCGGCGATCGGCCATGTGGTGACGGTCCGGCGCGACGACGGGCGTCCACCCCTGCTGGTGGAGGTGCAGCGCCATCTCGACTGGTCGCGGGTGCGGGGCGTGGCGATGCAGGACACCGCCGGCCTGGCCTGCGGCATGGCCGCCGCCGATAGCGGCGCGCCGCTGCTTATGCCGGCCGGCGACGCCGTGCTGGGGCGGATGCTGGATGTCACCGGCGCGGTGACCGACGGCGGTCCGCCGCTGCCGGCGGACATCGCCATGGTGCCGGTGCACCGCGCCGCGCCCCCCCTGGCGCAGCAGAGCGGCCGGCAGGAGCTGTTCCATACCGGAATCAAGGTGATCGACCTGCTGGCGCCGCTCGGTCGCGGCACCAAGGCGGCGATGTTCGGTGGTGCCGGGGTCGGCAAGACGGTGCTGGTGATGGAGCTTATCCGGCTGATGGCCGACAGCTATGCCGGCGTCTCGGTCTTTGCCGGCATCGGCGAACGCTCGCGCGAGGGGCACGAGCTGTGGCTGGAGCTGAAACGGTCCGGCGTCCTGGACCGCACCGCCCTGGTGTTCGGCCAGATGAACGAGCCGCCCGGCGCGCGCTGGCGGGTGGCGCTGGCGGCGCTCAGCGTGGCGGAGCATTTCCGCGACGCGAAGCAGCAGGACGTGCTGTTCCTGGCCGACAACATCTTCCGCTTCGTGCAGGCGGGCAGCGAGGTGTCGGGCCTGCTGGGCCGGCTGCCGTCGCGGGTCGGCTACCAGCCGACCCTGGCGACCGAGATCGCGGCGCTGCAGGAGCGGATCACCTCTACCCGGGGCGCGGCGGTGACTTCGATCCAGGCGGTCTATGTGCCGGCCGACGATTTCACCGACCCGGCGGTGGCGGAGACCTTCAGCCACCTGGATTCCGCCATCGTCCTGAGCCGCGAGATGGCGAGCCAGGGGCTCTATCCGGCGGTCGACCCGCTGGCCTCGACCTCGGTCCTGCTGGATCCCCGCATCGTCGGGGAGACGCACTACCGGCTGGCGGAAGAGGTGCGCGAACTGGTGGAGCGCTATCGCGAACTGCAGGAGATCATCTCCCTGCTGGGGATGGAGGAACTGAGCGCCGCGGACCGGCTGGCGGTGACCCGGGCCCGCCGCCTGGTCCGCTTCCTGACCCAGCCGTTCGCGGTCACCGCGCAGTTCACCGGGCAGAAGGGGACATCGGTGCCGGTGGCGGAAACCCTGGCGGGCTGCCGGGCGATCCTCGACGGCGCCACAGACGGCTGGGCGGAAAGCTCCCTGTACATGATCGGGACCCTGGCCGAGGCAGAGCTTAAGGAGGGGCGCAAGGAGGGACGCCGCGACGGGGGCGCGCCATGAGACTGCGGATCGCCACGCCGACCGTGCTGGTGGTGGAGGCCGAGGATGTCGGTCATGTCCGGGCGGAAGACGAGACCGGGGCCTTCGGCATCCTTCCCGGGCACGGCGATTTCCTGACCGTGCTTGCCACCTCGGTCCTGACATGGCGCGACCGAAGCGGCAGCGAGCACCACGTGGCGGTGCGCGGCGGCATCCTTGCGGTGCGCGACGGCACCGAGGTGGAGGTGGCGACCCGGGACGCGGTGGGCGAAGCTGACCTGGCGCGGCTCGGCCCCGCGGTGCTGGAGCGCCTGCGCGCCGATGCCGAGGCGGAGGCGGCCGCCCGTGCGGCCTCCGCCCGGCTGCAGACCGCGACCCTGCGCCAGGTCCAGCGCTACCTGCAGTCCGGCCGGCCGTCGCTGGACGGCGGCGCGGAGGGCGCGTATCGGGGCGAATATGGCGGCGGCCCGGAGGGCGGATACGGAGACGGGGCATGACGGCCCCGACGGAAGAGCCGCCAGCCGCCGGCGGCAAGGACGGCGGCAAGGACGGCGGCAAGGACCACGGCAGGGACCACGGCAGGGACGGCACTCACCGGAGCCGCTCTGAGAATGGCCATGGCGCCGAGCTGCGCGGGGCGGTCGACCTGCGGCTGGCCCGCCGGACCCGGTGGCAGCGGGAGGGCGAGCGTTCGGTCTGGCGGAACCTGGCGATGCTCGGCGCCTTCGGCTGGCTGATCGCGATCCCGCCTGTGCTGGGAGCGCTGGCGGGGCGGTGGCTGGACGAGCGTCTGGGCACCGGCATCCAGTTCAGTGCGGCACTGATCGTCCTCGGCGTGGTGCTGGGCGGCTGGCTGGTCTGGCGCAGGATCGACAGGGAATGAAGAGAGATGGGATGAGCCGGTTCGACGAATGGATCGCGGCGGGTGGCACCTGGGGCCCGGACGCGGCGCTGCCCGGGATATTCGCCCTGTTGGCCGGCCTCGCCCTGGGGCTGGTCTTCTTCCTGCTGCTGCGCCGCGCCGTGGCCCTGCAACTGGCCGGGCGCGGCGGCGCTGCCCTGGCGCTGCATGTCACGCGCTGGGCCGGCGCGGCGATCGGCTTCTGGCTGGTGGCGCAGGTCGGCGCCATCGTGCTGCTGGCCTGCCTGGCCGGTTTCACGGCGGCGCGCTTCCTGGTGCGCCGCCGGGCTGGGCCGCCTGCGGCCGCCACCGCGCTGGCCGGCCCCAGGCCGGGCGGCATGGGGAGAGGCGCCGATGGCGATCGGTGAGGCGCCCCTGAAGGCCGCCGTCGTCCTGCAGCTCGGGCCGGTGCCGGTCACCCAGCCGGTGGTCGCCACCTGGGCGATCATGGCGCTGCTGGTCCTGGTCTCCTGGCTGGGCATGCGGCGCGCCTCCGCCACCGACGGCAACGGGGGCGGCAGCGGGCTGCAGCGGGCGCTCGAAGTGCTGGTGGAGGCGATGCAGGGCCAGCTGGCGGAGATCCTGCCGCAGGGCGGCTGGCGCTACTTGCCGGTGGTTGGCACCCTGTTCCTCTATGTCGTGTCCGCCAACCTCTCGGCGATCCTGCCGGAGGTGAAGCCGCCGACCGCAAGCCTGGAGACGACGGCCGCGCTTGCCCTGGTGGTGTTCTTCTCGGTCCATGCCTATGGCCTGGCGGCCCGCGGCCCCTGGGGCTATCTGCGGCGCTACGTGACGCCCAGCCCCTTCCTGCTGCCGCTGAACATGCTGGCTGACGTCACCCGCACCTTCTCGCTGATGGTGCGCCTGTTCGGCAACATGATGAGCCACGAGTTCGTCATCGCGATCGTGGTGTTCCTGGCCGGCTTCCTGGTGCCCGTCCCGTTCCTGCTGCTGGGCGTGCTGATCGGGGTGATCCAGGCCTACATCTTCGCCATGCTGTCGGCGGTCTATATCGGTGCCGCGGTCGAGGGAGAGGGCGGCCCGCCGCCGCCGGCCGCGATGGGAAAGCAGGGGACGGAGGCTGGATATGATGACGGACATAAGCCATGACGATTGAGATGTTCAGTATCATCGGGGCGGTGATCGCGGTGTCCTTCGGCGCGATCGGGCCCGCCCTGGGCGAGGGGCGCGCCATTGCCGCGGCGATGGAGGCCCTGGCCCGCCAGCCGGAGGCCGGCGGCCAGATTTCCCGCACCCTGTTCGTCGGGCTGGCGATGATCGAGACCATGGCGATCTACTGCCTGGTGATCGCCCTGCTCCTGCTCTACGCCAATCCGTTCATCGGCTGATCCGGGGGCGCGCCTTGTCCTTCGACTGGTGGACCCTGGCCTTCCAGACCGTCAATTTCCTGGTCCTGGTCTGGCTTCTGCAGCGCTTCCTGTACCGGCCGGTGCGGCGGGTGATCGCGGAACGGCGGGAACTGGCCGGCCGCGCCCTGGCCGAGGCGGAGGCGGCCCGCCAGGCGGCAGAACGG
>MDTD01165436.1_pt1 | contig 49963 bp, 45 predicted proteins | sample 811221 | NCBI WGS metagenome assembly MDTD01 (sample SAMN05326646, study PRJNA326480) | marine metagenome | isolation source: seawater | place: Pacific Ocean: South West | collected 2011 | reverse complement strand
TTATATTTATCGGACATTAAACACTTATAATATAATCAATATTATTTATTGTTTCTCTAAGATAACTCCCCAGTTCCCGAGTTCATAAAATGACTCAACGATAGTAACACTATCATTAATTAGATTTTCTAATTCATCCTTTTTGAAAACATAATAATATCTTTCACCCATGAGATTCCCCTTTTTATCTTTCCAGGTTACCATATTATCTTGTTTTTCAAACTTTCTTCTTGAATTTTCGGGTTGTTCGAGTGCCCATACGAGTAATAGTATTCGACCACCTTTTTTTGTTACTCTGATAACTTCGTCGATTGCTTTCTTTCTTTTTTCTGGTGTTGATAGATGATGAATGACTGCTATACATATTGTGTAATCAAACTGTTTATCCTCGAAAGGGGTAGATAAAATATCACCATATACTACATTTAATCCATCATCCTTACAAATCTTTACTAATTCTTCACTAAAATCACAACCATAATTATCACAGTCTTCGCGATACTTCATATTCTTCCCATTTCCACACCCAATGTCTCCTATCTTAGAACCGACATCTACTTTGTCTAGAAAACTTTCAACACACGTCCATGGTCTGTATCTTGTATTGCTGAATTCTTTCGCAATCTTATTGTAAACGTCTTTGACATTGATTTCTTCAATACTCATATAAAGATACTAAATTTTTTTAATATTCATTCATAGTTTCTTCAAATTTATTTTTATTTAAAGAAACTTTTTCAAATGAAATAATATATACAATGTCTTTTAAGGATAAACCTTTAAAAAAAATAGTCGCGGATACAAGGGTCACAATTGATGCTATACATACAGATATAGTAAAGGATTTTAAAGAAAATAAATCATCACTTATAAACAAAAAACAAGAATTACAGAAATTAAAGGATATAGAGGATAAAACGGAAGACATTACTTCAAAAATATCCAGTTTAGAAAGTGAGATTCATGAATTGAATCAAAAAAAAGAGGATGAAGTGGATTATTATTTAGAAACTTCGGACCTTCTAAATGAATATTATTCAAAGAAAGACGGTACATTTGAAGAAGAAAATAAAGAACTAAGTGTTTTAGATTTTATGAATAAAAATAATAAAGAAAAAAAAACAGATGATTTAATTAATAAATATATGGTAAAAGTCGATGATAACGTTATACCTGAGAAAACTGCTATTAATTTAGATATTTGTAGTAATTGTAATAACGTCCTTACACTTAAAACCATTGACAGTGTTTTATGTTGTGAAAATTGCGGATTTACAGAAAAAATAATTATTAATTCTGAAAAGGTTTCTTATAAGGATCCACCGCGTGAATCTTCATATTTCGCATATAAAAGAATTAATCATTTTAATGAATGGTTGGCACAATTTCAAGCGAAAGAAACAACAGATATACCTGAAGACGTATATAATGGAATTATGGTAGAGTTAAAGAAAGATAAATTTATAGTCCTCGATGAATTATCCTATAAAACTGTTCGAGAAATATTAAAGAAATTAAAATACAACAAATATTATGAACATATTCCACATATCATTAATATTATAAACGGAAGACCAGCACCGGTCCTTACAAGGCAATATGAAGAACAATTAAGAATGATGTTTAAAGAAATTCAAACCCCATTTATGGAACATTGTCCCACAGATAGAAAAAACTTTTTATCATATTCATATGTCCTTCATAAATTTTGTGAATTACTCGAATTGGATGATCTACTTTCATATTTCCCCCTCCTAAAAAGCAGAGAAAAATTACAACAACAAGATAATATCTGGGAAAAAATATGTGGATCCCTTAAATGGCAATATATCCCCAGCATTTAATGACCATCAATAACTACTTTATCAGACATGCAATTATCAAGGACAGCGAATGTTGTTGCTGCTAATAAACCGACATATAAAGCATGTTCATTAATTATTGAACAATTCGGTATGTAGAAAGTAGACATAGAAACAACAACCAACATTATTAAATATTTTAATAACCTTTTTCCATTCACCATTTTATATAAATTAAATATAAAAAATAAAATAAAATATATTAATATAAATATGGAAGCAAACAAAAACATACATAATGGTCGTGTTTCAGATGCTGAAAAAATTAGCAATTATCGTAAATTAGAAGAGGAAATATTATATAATAACCAAAGAGATGATTCTCTTAAAGGTATCCTTGAAAGGACTAAGTTAAGTAATCTATTTTTATCCCCTGAAAATACACAAAACATACAACAACAAATCCGCTATGGTGTCTATCAACAGACCGGGAAAGTCATATCAAACCAATCACCACAAGAAGTTAGTACTGTTATGAGATCAATTTACTTACAAGAAGGTAGTGTCCCTGTTACTTCAGATGAAGATGCTCTTAAAGTTATTTCGAAATTAAATTCAAGTGTTATTGATTATTGTGTTAAACATGTTGTAGTGAAGTTAAAGCAAAATGACATGTATATACGGGATATATCCACATTACCCACACCACTGGATAGACCAGAATACGAAAGGAAAAATACTACATATGATATGAGTAATCTTCTTTAATCGACTTCATCTATCGAGGGTCCAGGATCTACATTTTCATTCGGGACTCCCATACCCCCGGGGACCCCCATACCTTCGGGAACACCTTCTCCACCAGAACCTTCATATAACTTACTCATAATAGGCGATACAAAGGCATTGAAATCATTTAAATGACTTTCATATTCTTCTTTTGTATGGTCGCTATCCATCCATTGTTCCTCTTCAGAAACCTTATCTATAATCATCTTCTTTTCATCTTCACTTATTTTATCACTCACTTTTTCGACAGTTGCTTTTGTCTGAAATAAGGTATTTTCATATTCATTCTTTTTTTCAACCTTTTCCCTTAACTCATCATCTTCTTTCTTATATTTTTCTGCCTCCTTTACCATCTTCTCAATATCATCGGGGTTTAATCTCCCACTATCATTTGTAATAGTTATATCCTTCTTATTTCCCGAACCTTTATCAACTGCTTCGATATTCATAATACCATTCGCATCTATATCAAATGAAACCTCGATTTTAGGGACTCCTCGTGGAGCGGGTGGAATACCATCTAATTGAAACGTCCCAAGGAGATTATTATCCTTCGTCATTGTTCTTTCCCCCTCAAAAACTTGAATTGTTACACTCGGTTGATTGTCATCATGAGTAGAAAATACCTGGGATTTCTTTGTCGGTATTGTTGTATTGCGTTCGATTACTTTTGTCATAATTCCTCCAGCAGTCTCGAGTCCAAGTGATAATGGTGTCACATCTAAAAGTAATACTTCATTTGCTTTATCACCGTCATCAATCCCACCTGATAAAATTGCAGCTTGAACAGATGCACCATGGGCAACTGCTTCATCAGGATTAATACTTTTACTTAATTCTTTACCATTGAAAAAATCACTCAGTAATTTCTGGATTCGGGGAATACGAGTCGATCCTCCAACAAGGACAAGTTCATCTACATTTGATTTGGAAAGACTAGAATCTTTTAAGACCTTCATAACAGGTTCCATACACTTGTTAAACAAATGCATACAAAGTGATTCAAACTTCGCACGTGTTATACTACTAAAGAAATCGATACCTTCGCAAAGGGAATCAATTTCAATACTTGCTGTATTTCCACTCGATAGAGTGCGTTTTGCTTTCTCACAACTTGTCCTTAGTCTCCGTAATGATCTCTTATTTTCCGTTATATCAATTTTATGCTTTCTCTTAAATTCTTGCGTAAAATGATTTACCAAGATATTATCAAAATCTTCTCCACCAAGGTGAGTATCACCAGCAGTTGCCTTTACCTCAAAGATACCATCTTCAATATTTAAAAGAGAAACATCAAATGTCCCACCACCAAGATCAAAAATTAAGACGTTCTTTTCACCATTTGTTTTATTATCGAGACCATATGCTATGGCAGCAGCAGTTGGTTCATTTATAATACGAAGGACATTTAAACCTGCAATAGCACCAGCATCCTTAGTAGATTGCCGTTGTGAATCATTAAAATAAGCAGGAACAGTAATAACAGCATCGGTTACAGGTTGTCCGATATAAGATTCAGCAATTTCTTTCATTTTAATAAGGACCATCGAGGAAATCTCTTCAGGACGGTATGTTTTTTTCTCACCTCGGTAACTTGCTTCCACAACGGGTTTATTATTTCCACCATCTACGACACTAAACGGAAATTGTTTAATATCTGATTGAAGGTCAATATCATTAAAATTTCTACCAATAAGTCTCTTTGCATCATAAATAGTATTTGTTGGGTTTATAGATGCTTGATTCTTAGCACCATCTCCAATTAATCTTTCACTTTCTGTAAACGCAACATAAGATGGTGTCGTTCGATTACCCTGATCATTAGCTATAATTTCACACCGATTATCTTTCCACCACCCTACACAACTGTATGTCGTTCCTAAATCAATCCCTATAGCAACCATATGATATATACATATAAATCCTGATATTACTTTAAATAATTTTAAAATAATTTTAAAATAATTTAAAAATAAAATATAATGTCTATAAAAATGAATATATCAGATAATGAAGTCTCCGAAATTATAAATAAGGAATATAATCGTCAAAAAAATGGCATTGAGTTAATAGCAAGTGAAAACTTCACATCTAAAAATGTTATGGAAGCATTGGGTTCGATAATGACAAATAAATATAGTGAAGGTCAACCCGGTAAACGCTATTATGGTGGTAATGAACACATTGATGAAATGGAACTCTTATGTAAATCAAGGGCACTTGAATTATTTAATTTAAATAATGAAGAATGGTCTGTAAATGTTCAACCTTATTCTGGTTCTCCTGCTAACTTTGCGGTTTATACTGCCCTTCTAGAACCAAATGATAGAATTATGGGTCTAGACCTTCCAAGTGGTGGTCATTTAACCCATGGATATTATACAGATAAAAGAAGAATATCAGCAACAAGTATTTACTTTCAATCTCTCCCTTATCAAATAGATAAAGAAACTGGTTATATTGATTATGAAGGACTGAGAGAAAGGGCATTATTGTTTCGCCCGAAATGTATTATTGCAGGTGGTTCTGCTTATCCTAGAGATTGGGATTATGAAAAATTTAGTAGTATTTGTAAAGAGGTTGGTGCTTACCTCCTCTGTGATATAGCCCACATTTCGGGATTAGTTGCTACTGGAAATTGTAATAATCCCTTCAAATATGCTGATGTAGTTACAACAACTACCCATAAAAGTTTAAGAGGTCCTCGATCAGGAATGATTTTTAGTAAAAAAGAACTTTCTGATAAAATTGATTTTGCAGTCTTTCCATCCTTACAAGGTGGACCCCATAATAATGTGATTGCTGCTGTCGCTGTTGCTCTAGGAGAAGCAAAAGAACCAGAATTCAATGAATATATCATTAATGTTAAAGAAAATTCTAAAAAATTAGCAGAAGAATTAATGGGAAGAGGGTATAAATTATCAACTGGTGGTACAGAAAATCATTTAATGTTAATTGATCTGAGAGATAAGAATATTACCGGTAGTAAGGTTGAATATATCTTAGAGAAAGTAAATATAAGTGTTAATAAAAATGCTATTATCGGAGATAAAAGTGCTTTATCCCCGGGTGGTATAAGGATTGGAACTTGTGCAATGACAACTAGAGGTATTACTTCATGTGATTGTGTTAAAATAGCAGAATTTATAGATCGAGCAATCCAAACCGGAATAACCCTTCAAGAAGATTCTCCCAAATTAATCGATTTTAAAAATAAAGTAGATGCTAATTTATTAGAGGATAATAGCACACTTGAAAAATTAAATAACGAAGTATTAAAATTTACTGAAAGGTTAAGATTTTAATAGATATTATCAATCATTTTTTTGAGTGTTGAAACACTCAGTTTTATATCATTCTCGAGTTCTAGTTTTTTCAAAAAATCTTTTTGAGAAATATTATGATTCTCTTTTCTTAATTCTAATATATGTTTTACTTGATTTTCTGAAAATTTCTTTTTAATAACTACTTTTTTTTCAGAATTCCTCCAAACCAATACCTTCCCTTGATTTGTAGTTTTCCATCCGTCCATAACCACTTCACCTTTCGTTACTTTTAGGTGACACACTTTACACAGTGGGACAAGATTGTGCTTCACATTTTTATGGTGCCCATCGATCATATTATTTTTATCTGCGAATTGTTGATCTTTAATATGATGTGTTTCTAAATCATTACATTTCTTAAAACACATCTTACATTCATCCATAAATATTTCTTTATTATATTGTGATTTCTTTGTAGTTAATATATTGTTCTTCTCGAAATTATTCTGAACTCCTTTCGCATAGGATATAAATTCTTTTGTTAATCCCATTGCCTCACAAACTTTTAATCCATAGATAGATGGTCCAGATCCTTCTTCTAACTTACGATCATAGATTAAGATATCTTTTTCCTCATCATAATCTATCTTCAAATGATAAACACTTAGATTTGTCAATGCTTTAACTTCTTCTAATTTAGTTAACTCGTGAAGGTGGGATGTAAAGATAAATGTCGAACCACGTTTACATAATGTATTTAAACCCGCTGTGATAATACACAGGGCAGATGTTGTTTCAGTTCCAGAACATAACTCATCTCCAAGTATTAATGAATCACGGTCAGACCGGTTTAAAATACTCTTTAATTCCTGGATCTCTACAGCAAAGGAAGACTGTGAACGGAATATATTATCATTGTTCAGAATACGTGTAAATATCTGTGTATAGGGTTTATAAATAAACTTGTCCGATGCAACAAAAAGACCTGCTTGTGCCATTATAATATTTAAACCCACTGCCTTCATAAATGTAGACTTACCACAAGCATTCGTTCCGAACAATAAAATACCATCCTTTTCATCTTTCCCCAAAAGAATATCATTCTTTACATATTCTGTTTCGGTATGTATCTTCTCTACAATAGGATGCCGGATACCCGAACAATCCAAAAAACTTTTATCACTCTCTACAATTTCAGGTCGATTATATCCATTCTGAATGGATAACTTCGCACCAGCACAATAACAATCTATTTCTGATAAGAAAAAATAAAACTTCTTCAATCCAACACTATACTTCTGAAATAAATGGATCATCCGTTTTTCCCATTCCGTCTTATTTAATTTCTTAATCTTATCTTGTATAATTATCAGATTTTTAGACAACTCATTACAAATACTAAATTGAATCATTGTCGATGACCCATCTTTCTTTTTGAATGTAAAATCATCCCTTTTAAAAGAATACTTGATTTTCCCATCAACCTTCACATGAATACTATTATTATTTAAATTGCTGAGTCTTTCTTTGAATGTCTGTGCCCTCTTATTTGTACAGTATAGAAACCAGTCATTCCGTTCATCGTAATCTAACTTAATACTATTTTCAGATCCATCTAAGAATCCTGAAAAACGTTCCCCAATCTTAACTAAATCATTATAATATACCTCCGTAAAATTATCGTAATTATCCATATCTTCATCAATCCCCCTCTTTAAGATTGACCTTTCAAGATTTCCAAATTGCGTTAAATTATGAAATACGAATGTATCTTTACATTCTTTATAAAAATCAATGAAAGGTTGACATATCTTTTTATCATACCGTTCTACAAGTTTTTCTTCGGTAAAAAGTAAATCTAGAAATTTATTTACATATTCGAATGAAAGGGTATCAGAAAAGAAATCGCTTCTCTGTAAAAGATTTAAACCCATTTTTCTTAATGATTTTTCTAGATCAGAAACTTTCCGTAGTTGAGCATATACTTTTTCATAAAGATTATTTTCCCGGAAAAGGTCGATGTAATCATATCTTTTTGTAATTACTTCCGAATCAACTGAAGGATATATTAAACGTTCCTTAAATAAACGGCGACCCATTGTTGTAACACATAAGTTACAGATAGATAAAAGTGATTCGTTTTTACCCTTGAAATAAGAATAATTATTAATTACATTTAACTGACGGATAGAATTTGATGTTAAACATAGACAGTTCTTATCACTCATTAGTTCGGGTAGTTCAATATTATCTAAACTATTTACCAAGTGGTCCTTGATATACTGAAGCATATATACATAAGATGCGACAACTTCAGGTTTCATTTCCAAATCAAAGTGCTCAATTGGAGACATCATTATATTTAGGTTAAAAATCTTCTGTAAGAATTCATTCTGATAACATGTCTTTTTATATTCATTTTCATTATAATGATTTATCTGTATAGAATTATGAGGGATATCCCACCTCTGAATGATATCATTTTTACTCATCTCAAAACCATCAAATTGAAAAAGAATTTCAGAAGGATTATAAAAATGAATATATCTACCGATTTCATCTATCCATAATCCATTGTCTTCCTCTTTACTTACAATATAATGTAGATGGTTCTTACCCGTTGATAAATCTATTGTAGAGAGTCCAGTAATAAAGACATCTTTATTCATATAAGCATTCTTCTCAATGTAAACAGACATAAGATACCTTGTTTCTCTGTTATTATAATCTTCAATCGTTGTACCAGGAGATAAGATTCTTGTCACACCTCTTTCTGGATTAGGGGGTGCTGTTATCTGTTCTACAATCACAACAGTATAATTACTATTTAGTAATATATTTTCATACTTACCGATAGTGTATATTGGGAATCCCGCGAGTAAACAATTACCAAACGATATTTCGGGTTTCTTCTTATTTTGCTTTGTTACTTGAAGGGCATTATTCAAAACAGTCTGACAGATATAATAAATATCGGGACCAATATTTACTTCATCATTAATGATTGCGAAGAGATTAAAATGACTCCCTGCTTGCATAAGAACTACAGTATTTTCCCCATATTTTTTAGTGTATTTTTCGTGATACTCAATGTATTTCTTGATATGATGTTGTGTTTCCATCTTTCTTCTATATATCATTTACAATATTTCTTTATATCGATTCTTGTTTAAAATTTGAAAAAATGCTGGGTGCTTCAATAAACTACAACTAAAGAAAATATGAACATCTACCAAATGCTCGCTGTTGACCTTCGAGGAGATGGAATTTCTGAAGAAAAGAAGGAAGGTATCCTGAGGGGTATGGAACTGATGGGACTTCAAACTGAAAAGTGGTTTGACAATGAAGAACATGCAAACTCATACAGGAATGACACAGTAGAAGGGTGTGGTTTCAGTGGATGGAAGGAAACTGTGGAATTCACCCGCGGATTCCTTGATGCCAAACAACCAGAATCCGATGAAAATGAAGGGATTTCGATCGAGGTTGAAGAAGAAAGCGATATTTCTGACATGGAACTAACTGATGACGAAACAGAAGAAGAGGATGACTGCGATGAAGAAGAGGATGACTGGAATCAGTGGGATAACTTTATTTATGAAGGTGTAACTTACATGGTTGGTCCAGGTGAGAATAATACGAAAGTAGTCCTTGATGTCGATAATTACCATCAGGTTGGTATTATTGTGGATATGGAATCGGGTGATCCGGCAATCACTTTTGAAGATAACGCAACATACGAAAATCATATGGAGAAGGTCCGGGAAACTACAGTCCCTGAAGATGGAAAGGAAGCAGTCCAATTCCTACTCAAGTTTATTCAGAATAACTATCCAAAACTTAACCTGTGTCCTGAAGAAGGTGTGGAAAAATGGGTTAGATCCTTCCCATTTGAAAGTAAGCATGGTCCAATGTTCGTCCTTGAAAACTATAAGGATGAAAATGGAAGGGATTTTGGTCTCATGACACCACATCCTAAGGGGTGGAGGGAGGGAAGTTGTGGGAAAAAGAAAGGCGACGTTAATTATCATTACCATATTTGGAAGAGCTACCTAGTCAATAACAGTCATCATGGCTACTACCGATACACTCAGTCGCAGAGGGATTGCCCTTCAGACCTTACATACAATCCCCGTGGAAAGAAGATGGGAGAAGTTATGAAGGAAATTGAGAAAGCACTGTAGATTTCTCAAACTCATAAAAAAAGTTTAAAGGTTATAAATATAAATTTTATTTTTTTTGTTTTATCCTCTATTCCACCTTCACAGTAATCCGCTTACCATCTACTGTAAGGATAACAGTATCCCCTGTAAGGAATGAACCGACCATTGGTGTTCCGCTTTCAGGTAGAGTGGGTCGCACACTCGTATTGCAGAACGCCCATCGATCCCTCAGATCGTGAAAATGAGCACTGAGATCCGTTGGACGGAAACCACCCGCAAGTGGAAAGTCCTCATCATTCACAGGGAGTGTTGTATCGTTAGCAACCATGAACCACACCTTTCCGAGATTAATGAAGCACTCAACACCTACATTTTCCTTCATGTATCCTTCCTTGAACCAGTTACGGTTGAATCGCGCGTTTCCCGGAAGAGATGAATTTACAGGTTCCGTTGGAATTGAAAACTTGTCTGTATAGTGACACATTGAGTATTCGCGGTCCTTTGTTACCTTCTCCTTTGTGATCACCCTGGTAACATACCCTGGACTGAAATCCCTCGGATGGAATTCAACACGGTGCTTCCCAGTAGAAAGGTGTGTCATGAGATCTGTAAGGGTTGAAGGCATGCGTTCGCTCTCGTATTCCGCAAGACCCTTCTTCCTCTTGTTGTTTACCTTGTTAACCTTTGCACTCTTTGCCATATCCATGAAATTACTGTTCACACTTGGTGTGAAAGTAGGTGCTTCGGGTCGAAGGTCAACCTTCTTTTCCCAGACGTGATAGGGGACCCCGAATGTCTCAATCGCTGGGACTTCTGAACGAGGTTCTCCCATTGAGTCGTTCCACTTCCCATTGAGTGCCTGTGCTCGGTTTGCCTCCTTCTGACTCATTTCCAGGGCAGCGCTCGTAATAGGCGTAAACTCATGCTTTATGATAAGCATCTTGTTACCAGGGCGCCGAAGAGAACCCCAGGTCTCTTCAATCACAATGTCAGGCTTACCCTTCTGACGAAGAATTATCGTGAATGGAATCGGTGCGTGGGTCCTCCGAGTGAAGTTATTCACCCGGACTTCAAAGACCCCGGGACCCACACTGATGTTCTCACATGGTGCCTTCTCACCACGAGAAACATTTGCGTCAAAGTCAAGACGATATGTGAGACCATTTGGACCCGGAACAGTCTTCCTTCCGTAGTAAATCTCATCTCGATTCGGATGAATAGGCTTGACATGAAGGTCAAGGTCATCAGTATACTTCTGATCCCATGAAAGTGAAATGGTCCATTCACTCGTTACGTTTTCCTTCGCCATGCGGCGGTTGAGCTGACTGACCATGTAGTTCTCTGGATTGGAACGTGTGTCCATTTCACGGAGGACTTCGTCAATTGATGTCATGGTGATGAAATCAACGAAGTTTGACGACTGCTGATAGTCCTTGTGAACACATGTTTCTCGATCAACTTCAGAGCGTCCACTTGTGATCGCGTTCACGCAAATGTGAAGCTTGTTCCGCGCATTATGATACTTAAAATCCTTGGTCTCAGCACATGAAATCTTCTGGATATGCTTCACCCACTTGATCACCGAAGACCAGTGACCAGGGCGGTCCAGTTCATTAATCCTCTTGTCAATCAGTTCGACACTACGGACTGCCACAGGTTCGCAGAGCTTTTCCATACGAGGAATGATGATATCCATATACTTCTTGATAAGTGCTTCGTACTTCTCAACATTCTCCTGAGAAGTGTAAGCATCAGGAACGATGGTGACGTGCTCAAAGTCTTCCCCGGTCTCTGGATCCTTTCCTTCCTTCACAGGAGGAAAGCACCCTTCCTTGACGAGGAAGACCTTGGGGTTTGTGAGACCACCTGTTCTATGACCCTTCTTCGGATTAAGGAGCTCGACTTCCTTCCGGATATTGAAGAGACACCCATCATCGCATCCCCCATCCTTGAATCCCCGGATGTTCCGAAGGAAGACAGAACCATTGACATCTCCACCCTTTTCAACTGGTCCGACGAGAGTACAGAACTTCTTTGCACGAGTGACGCATGCGACACATCCCCCGTGCCCATTCATCATTGTCTTGATCTTGTCTGGAGAGACTCCATTCTTGATGTAGTAGTGGACTCCATTGATTTCGTAGGTCTTGATCGGCGTGTTGTCGTTAGCAAACTCTTTCCAGGTGCGTTCGTTATTCACTGGGAGGGGTGCGGGGGCCGGGGACGGTGCTTCTTCCTTAGATTGGGGGGAGGGAGCGGGAGCAGGGGAAGGCGATGGTTCCTCCTGTGAGACGATGACGAATCCATCATCTGAGCTCATCTTGTTGTAGGTTTCCTTGATTTCTTGTTTGTTCTTATTCAGTAGAGGTTTATCTTTAATTAAGTTTAGGGTCGATTTCAAATTTGATTTCTTTTACCTTCTTATGTAAAGATAACTTGGAAGAGCAACCAGAAGATGTTCGCCGATTCAGAACGCTTCCGATTCGTGAAGATGTGGGATGATCTGCCAGCATACCCAGTCCATTACCGACCTCTTGGTGTGAAGGAGGGAGGGATGTATAGCAAAACTGTCCGCTGGGCAGATGTGGTTATCAACGGCGTACCACTCGAATCTACGTTTGAACATGAAGATATCAACGAATATCTCTCTTCACAGAGGGTTAATGAAGATTATGAAAGGGGTGTTATCATTGTTAATTCACGCGATTATGTCCCCGAAAAAGTCGTTGTAGATGAAGAGGAAGGGAAATATGATGCCGCTTACAGGCGTCTCCAAAACATGAAAATTGCCCCCATGACATTCAAACAGGCAAAAAAGAAGAAACCATCAAAAGACAAACGCTCATCGAAGTCAAAAGGAAACCTTCAAAAACATATGGTTGAAAAAGAAAAGCACCTTACTTTCAACAAGCGGTTTGAGGAAGTTACATCAGAAAACGACCTTGGTCCTATAGGAGAAAACGTATTTAATTTAAGACAGTCAAGGGTCAGTCAGGAGAGAGGGGGGAAATGCTTCGTCCCACCCATCCACTGGATAGAACCAGTAAAAAGGTGGGACCTCATATGGTCTAAAATGGACGAAGAGGAAATAGGATATAAGCGGGACTACCATTACACTCCTCCTGGTAAATGCGATGAAAATGGTATCCATGGTCCTGCAATTTACTTTTATGACAAAAATGATGAAAACCTAAATTACTCGTTTGACTGGAGTAAAGACTTCATTTATGGAGAATACGATTTTGCATCCAGTGGAGGCTATACATTAGAATCCCACACAGAGTGGTTCAAAGAAGATGGGAAAACAAATTACAGATTCTTTTCACCCCTTTACAACAAAACGCCCAGTAGTCCTTGGAGGCAAGGGGGTCTCTGTGAAGATTTCAACCAACCAATTTTAATCGGTAGTTTAACACCTTCTTCTGAACTATCAATTCATGAAAGTAACTTTCTAAAGTGTCCAAACGAAGATACATTTGCTGTTTATAGGAGGGCATGGAATAATATCAATCGGAAACCCTTTGACGCATTCGCTGCTATTGGTTCAGAAGTCCCCACACCCCACATATAAGTATTCACTTCTACATAAAGTTTTTTAATAAGGTATATTATATTATATATATAATAAATGGATCATCCTCAATTTGACCATCGTGAAATATATGAACCCAATAGTTATGATACAAATGATTATGATCCCAATGGTTATGACCCCAATGATTATAATTATAATGGGACTGGTTACGGTGGAACTCAATTTCTGTTAGATTCTAAGTTATATTTTTTACTTATTGGTGTTATGATTTATACTTCATGCTTCTGTTTACGTAATAGGTCGAGGATTAGAGATACTGATCTTATAACGAATATAAATCGAACTGATAATTCGAAAGTTATATCAAAAATAAAAAAAAATATAGTTTCTCTTGAAGATATTGATAAAAGTTCTACATGTATTATCTGTTTAGAAGAATTTAATTCAGAAAAAGATATCGCTTTTTTAGATTGTAAACATATGTATCATATGGAATGTATCATTAAATGGATTACAAAAGAAGCATCTTGCCCTTTATGTAGGGATAATCAATTAGTTTAAGTATTTCTTACACAATTCCACATAGTTCCAATTTTCTTTATAAGATATATATTTCAATAATAACATATTTTGCATACGGACATAATCGATTAGTTCATTCATTTTTGTTTTTTTATTATTTAAACATTCAATCAAATTTATATATGAAATACTATATCATCAATGATTGATAATTTACCAGAAGATGTAATTACTTTAATATTAAATAATCTTGAAGAAGATAATCCGTTAAATGTGTCGACAGAATTATCATATATTAGAATGGATATAAATTACATATTATCACTAAGGAATATAAATAAATATTTTAAAAACTATATCGAAAAAAAGAAGGATATATGGTTTAAAATAATAAAGGATAGTCGACATAATGGTTGTAATATGTCAATAACGGATGATAATTGCATACAAATACTTGATAAGCGTTCAAAAGAAATAGATACATTATGTCTTAAAAATACTCCTTTATATGTTTTCCATTGGTTATTTGAGAATAATATTCATTTATCGATTAAAAACATACAAAAATTAATAATCAAGAATCGTATCGATGTATTAAAAAGCGGGTTCCATTATAAAGAATTTCTAAGGATATTATTTAATCGATTTCATCTTTGTTCAAATAATGATATACTCTCTTTATCTAAGAATGTAAATCCTATGTCAACAGCGGTTCAATATGATAGAGTCGACATCGTTAAATTATTACTTGAATCAAGTACTCATGGTAATCCATATTTAGATCAAATTGATTCTATATTTGAGGATTCAATTAAATATATCAATACAGGGACTTTAAATTACCTTTTAGTCAATCATTATGAAAAATTAAAAGAAACAATTAATAGAAAATTTAATACAATCATACTTCGTTTTAGTAATATTGAGGATATCTTATTCTATATAATAATAAACCAAAAAGCGCAAATAACTCGAGAAAATATTAAATCAATAATATCAAAAAACTATATTGATTTATTCAAATATTGTTATAAAAACCATATACAATCTAAAAATAATAGTGATCTAATACTCAAATGTCTAGAATCAAATTCTTTTATTATCTTTGAATATTTAATGGAAAATGGTTCCTATATAAATCCGAATGAATTTTCACCAGTATTTTTATCGAAAAAAAAACATAATATATTATTCTTAAATACAATATTGGATAAATACCCTGATTTACTACCTGTGAATAGTAGCATCATAACATTATCTATAAAAAATAAAGTAGACTCTGCTAGACTTGAAAAGTTAATTAACAATAATTATCATTATGATGAAAAGGATATAATTACTGTATTGGAAGATAAAAATATTAAATTAGCAAAAGTAATGATTAATGCATACAAAGAATAATGCATACAAAGAATAATGCATACAAGAATTAATAGTCTATATTATTTTCATAAAAAGATAGTGCACTATCTTTGTATGTTTTGATATCATTATCTACTTCATCATCATCCCTCCATTCAACCCAACTAGAACCAATACCAAAATTCCCCTCTAATACATATATTTTATTTACATCATCACTACAATCAAACATTAAATCCCATCCTATAGTAAATATATGTTTCATATCTTTCTTATGGATATCTTTTAATCTATCTAAATACTCAGAGAGAATACTATTTTCTTCTTCACTTAATTCATCACAATAAAGATTTTTACAGAAAGTTGCTACACCACCTGCATTATGGTTTGATACTATTTTGTCTGGTGATTCTTGTTTTAACTCATATAATAATGATAATGAATTATTGTATGTTGTAAGATAACGGAAGTGTCTTGCTTTATCGTTAACATAGCAATCACTTAACTTTTCTTGAACAACAAAATTATCTAAATCATTATTTTTTATCATCTCTATAATTTCATATCCTTTTTTTAATTCAACCCCAATCCCCCAAGTACCGAAATTAGGTTTTATAATATATTCATCTTCATTTTTAATATTATTCAAATATACCACCTGACCATCTACTATATAAATGTATAATTTAGGGTGATTTAAACAATAGTTTTTACAAAATTCATACCAATATACTTTAGTTGCACTATTAAATATATCGTTATAATATTGATTTGTAGTAAGGTAACTATGACTAATTGTTTGTAATTTAGTTATATGGTCGAATGGTTTAAACATAAATATTTTAAATAGTATATCTCCTAAATAAATTATACGGTCTGAGATACCTGTTTTATTTTTACTTTTATATTTTTTATTTACTATCTTAGAAATAGTATATTTAATTAATAACATTAACGATATATAATCAACTTTATGTAATGTTAATAATTGAATAGTATAGAATATTACTAAACAAACTAGATATACTCTCAAAAAATATAATATATTTTTATATTCCATATTCCTATATATTTAACTATATATTAAATTTACCCATGATTTCATCAATACCTCTTATTCTTCCTCTATCATCGGTATAAACAATGTTAATATCTATGAAGTAAAATATTCATCCATATATATTTTACCGTACATTTTTAATAAATAAAAGGTTGTATATTATATAATGACCGCTTATTTACCCAAAATACTCGAAAGAATCTTAGAGAATACTAATACAACGACCAATAAAGGGATAATAATAGCATCGCCATCTACAGTCCCTCCTTACAAATTTCATTGGATTAGAGACTCTGCCCTTGTAATGCGTGTTTTTATAGATATGTATGTAAAAACCAAAGAATCCAAATACTTTGAATACATTATAAATTACATCGAAAATGAGAGTAAAGTTCAAGATTTACCTACTCTATCGGGTTTAGGGGAACCAAAGATAAATATCGATTGTACACCTTTCAATGGCGATTGGGGGAGACCACAAAATGATGGTCCTGCATTAAGGGGTATTATGATGATAAAGATAATTAATATTTTTAAATATAATTATGATATTTTGATTGATAAACTTATTCGCCCGATTATTATTAAAGATATAAATTATATACTTGATAATTATGATAAGGTATCGTTTGACTTATGGGAAGAAAAAAAGGGTTGGCATTTCTATACAAGAATGGTACAAGTTAAGTTTTTAAAAGACGCAATTACTATAAATAAATACCTTAAATTAAATGAAAAATTATTTACAAAAATTAAGGGCGTTGTAGATAATTTATATAATTCCTTAGAAGATCATATCAGTGAAAATAGTGACGGTAAATATATCATTTCTTCATTTGATAAAGATGGTAAAATTACTAAGTATGAAGATTCCGCAAATTTATTAGCGTATTGTCATATTGATTATGATAAAGAACTTGTTCAGAAATTTCCATTAGAATATACAACCCATACTTCAAAAAATCTACTTCATTATTTCTCTAAAAAATATAACGATGCAGAAAATATATGTATAGGTAGATACATAGATGATAAATATTACAATGGACACGCATGGATTATATGCACAATATCATTAGCACAAATATATATAGAAATTTACAAAAAAAGGAATAAGCAAATTAAAAGACAAAGTATGGATCGAGCAATTTCTAATCCTAACAATGATCTTTTTATAGTGGCAAATAATATTTTGGAAAAAATTTTGACTATCGATTGTGATTTTCTTCTTCCGGAACAATTTAATCCAATGGATTGTGAACACTTTTCTGCTAAAAAACTAACATGGAATTATTCAGAACTTTATTTCTTAATACGTAATCTAAATTAAATTTGAAATTTACTTTACTTTCTTTTTAAAAAAAGAAAAGTAGGGTAATGGCGGTCGTTTCCTTCATTTATGGGATTTTTAGCAACATCTTCCTGGTGTTCCTTGGAATTCTACAGCGCCTCCATTTTAGATCTGGTTATTCATTCGACAAAGATGTTGTCATGGAAGTTTTTAGGGGAATGGTTCACTCAATTGTGGAGATTTCAACAGGAGGGACCTTTGAGGATATTCATTTTGAAAGACCTGAAAGGAATAATAAAATAAAGGTAGGTCTCCTTACAAACGAGATTCCACCGGTTGTGTATGGAGGTGTCGCAACATGGATTGTGAACTTTATAAAGATGTTTGAAGGTAATGAGTATTTTGAAGTGTATCCTATATTCCTCGCCCACCTTGATGATCTTCCCGAAGAATGCCTTGAAAAATATAAGAACATTAGGGTTATTAAAAATGATGAAGATGTAAAAACAGCATTTGAAGATATGGATGTCTGTATTAATAATCTATGGATTGCCGAAGATACTATTTCAAGAATTAAGGAACTATTTCCAGAACTCAAGGTAATTACGGTATGTCATTCACTCATTAGAATGGAAAACATTACAAACATGGGTTCCTGTTACACAAATAATTTTAATAGACAAGAAACTACTTTTATGATATCTGATTATGTTGTCCTTATCAGTAAAGCAGAAGAAGCATATTATAATCTACTTGGATATTCTGAATTCGATACGAATACATGTGTTATTTACAATAGTTACACTCCTAAATATGACTATATGTTTGATAATGATGAAGTTGATGTAGATTATTCACTTAATAATACAGGGTATATTGGACGCCATGTTCCTCGAAAGAGACCAGAACTTCCTATTCTAGCAGTCGATCTTCTAAAGAAAGATGATGTAAAGGTCTTTAATATGGGCGTTGATTATGATAAGTATGATAACGATTATTGGAGAAAACTTGAGAAAGATTTTAAGGATAATCTTGTAATTATTCCATTCTCATCTAATAAGAAGGATAAAGATTATTATTGGGAAAATGTTGGTGTTAATTGTATCACAGGTATATATGAACCTTTTGGTTATACTATTTGTGAATCAATTGATAGAGGGGTTCCTGTAGTTGTGTCGAATATCGATGGTCCTAAAGAGATCATAGAAGAAGTAAAAGATAATGTATATATTTATGATGTAGATGTTGATAATTATGAGAATGATATTAAAAATATCAGTCTTGCCCTTCAGGATGTATGGAATACACCGCCGGATGTTAGAAAGGTTAATTCAAGGGATGCTCGCAAGTGCCTTGATAAACTAAGACCTGAAAGTATTGTTCTTCATTGGGAAAAACTAATTTATAATATTATGTAACAATTATAGTTCCGCTCGGTAGTCTATTCCGCGTTCGCAAGTTTGAGAACCATGTGGTGCCCAACCACATCCAAACGCTTTACATGTATTTTCCATTTTATTCCGGTTTGGCCATAAATCCTCATAGAAGTATGCGGCTGCGGTTGACCTTAACCCGCCAAAAACAATAGACCAAGCGTGTGTTACAATCATAAACATCATTACTGCTTTCCACCAAAGGGACATATAGTAACCACCTACACCAAGTAGTTTATTTACGTCAGAGAACCATGCCCAACTAACAACCCATCCCACAATAAAGCATATAAACATCATTAATAGATTTACTTTAATATCAAATAACCCCCAGATAACATATTCCCTTTTATCAAAATCACCATCATCCGATCCATCGTCATCGTCATCATCATATGCTTCATCCTCTTCAGCGCGTTCTTCATCTAAATTATCATGAACTATCTTTGTAATCCCAAAGAATAGTAAGGGGAATATAACATTAAACCCCAATGCTACTGCTTGAACGGCACCACCCTTCTGATTATTTAAAAGTCCCATAAAATCAGAACCACCTTTTTGTACTAATTCTTGAAATAAATCCATCCTTTATATTATATTATAACATAATAAAAAAAATTTTATTTTTGTGAAATTTTTATTTACCCTATTATTTTTTCCGCAGACCAATATTTCAGAGCACATTCAACAACATATACCACTGCCCAACCTAGAGCGATGTGTTTGCAGGTTGTGGCTAAATCGTCTTTATTTTTTTGAATTTTCCCTATCATGCGTTGATGGGAATCTCCAATCTTCCAATCGATTGTTTTTTCCGTCCATTCCTTATAACCGTCAAATTCATGAAAGGTTGACGCGTGGGCGCGCCCGCTTCTACTTTCAATGCGCTTTATCTTTTTGTCCATCTTCATCATCATTTCCTCCATTTTGCGATTCTTTTCTTCAAGTCTCACATTCGCGGATAGAAGCAAATCATATTGCTTTTCTTCAGGAGTCTTTTCCAGGGTATCTTCTCCTGTTTCAAACTCATAGGGTCTCCATCGACGAAGGGTGCCCTTGTTGCGACCTTTCGCAAATTCCATAAAGTAGGATGCGAATAGATCAGCATTACCTTCTTCCGTTCCGTGATTCTTCAATGCTTTCTTGTAGAATCCCTCAAGCAGAGGGACTCCCTTGACGTCGTTTTTGGTGATAGTCTTTAGGGGGATCCATTGATAATTTTCATGTAATGTTCTGTAACAGTGCCTTTTGTCTGTATCAGCAAGTTCTCCCTGTTTCTTCCATGTTGTCCATGCGAAGATAGCAGGTTTCATAATGTAACACCCACTAGTCCCTCCAGCAGATACGCTGGTCTCAGAATAGTAGTCTACCTGTCCGAGACACATTTGTGTAAGGTTAATATTCTTCACCTTTTCGGAGCGCCTGAACCATGTCGCCCAAGAGAGCATCCCATCATTTTCAAGACTGATATCAATATTCTTGTAGGTGCTCTCGCATTGTTCGGTATCACGACCCAACTTACGATGAACCGTTTTTTGTGTATCCTTGTCCATGGAAGGAATTGACTTCCAGGGAGCACAACCGGTGCGGAACCCCCATTCCGCATCAACTTCCTTGTAAATGATGTCATGAGAGGTTTCTTCCTCAACCACTTTATCTCCCATGATGTAGTTCTGGCGACGGTAATCCCATTCCCTGTAAAGGGACTCTGTCTTATAGGTCCCGTTTGCATTCTTCTTCAGGATAACCGAATAGACCGGTTTCCCTTTGCGATCATAATCAATGTTTACGTATTCACCTTCCTCAAATTCTGGAGGATTGTAGGGGATTCCTCCTCTAGGTGCTCGGTAATTGATCTTATCCAGGTAATCATCGGAGATCCAATCAGGATTGTAGTCTTGTATGGTATATCCGTTCTTGAAACTAATCACGATGGTACCATCGGGGTTCGCTTTTTCAACATTCGCCCTGTAGTGAGGGAATGGAGAATCTTCGAACATCTTTGCCTCGCCCGAGTGATGCAACTCTTTGACACCTTCTGGAAGTCTGCGCCGACTACCATCTTTTGGCACTGGATATTTCTTAAGTTGTTCTTCCGCTTCCAGATTGATTCTATCCCAATCGCGAACTTTATACTTCCACTCTTGAGCCTTTACATAACCCGGCATCTTAAGTGTGAAGCATCGCGCTGTTTTTTCCTTGTTCCAAGGGAGTTTCTCCAAATCCTCGGGGACAGTAAACTGGACCTGTAGACCCCCAACGACCCGCTGGATAGTTTCTCCTGGAGTCCATTTGGTGTTGATATCTACTTTAACTTCATCATTCCGCCACCGGCGGAATGGTGGTGCCCATATAGTGAAATTACAGAGAAAGCGCTTATCCCCGCCTCGTCCTCTTGCGGGAGGAGGGGTCTCGCGGATATCTCCAATATGGAGTTCAGTCTGTTGTCCTCCGTCAAACTCCACCATAATACGACTGCATAGGTCCGCCCCTCCGTAGTTACAACCGGAGAGAATCCTAGCAGGATAGTATTGATTCGTTAACTCGACGGAACTCCTCGTATAACCGGCAACGTCGACGTTTTCTGAGACATGGTGGGGTGCCCACACCCTATCACCCACATTGGTTGTCGGTTCGTCTTGGTCTGCGTCCCATGTTTCGGAACGCGGGTATTTTGAACGGGCATCGATTTGTTCAATACTCCCTTTATGGAGGAGCTGAACCCCTTTCCGGTTAAGAAGAAGGGCAGAACCATCGCCAAGGAGTTCGGTCCTGTGAAAATGGAAAGTCCCAACCTCTTTGTGTGAGTTCCGAGGTTCTGGTTTGAGAGATGGTTGTGGTCCTGGCAGGCGGGCATCTCTTTTTGTAAGGTCATCGTGTAGTAGTTCTTCATCGGTTTTCATGCGTGATCGTGAGCTGTTCAGCGCCAATCCCGGAGCAGGGAAGTGGAGTTGGAAAGCAGGCATTGTTCTTTGGATCTTTGTGAGCTTGTCGTAGGTTTTCTCAGAGTAGTTTGTTTACAGAAATACCACTACTTAATTCAAATTTTAAATATCGTGTGAACAAAAAAAAGGGATGGAATTTTTTTTGTCTTTTCTTTTATTCTTAGTTCTATCTACTGAGGGATGTGGTAGCACTTCCATGGGAGGTTTGACCCCGGCCCGCGGAGTCCAATCACACAGTTCACCGTCTCTCCCTCCTGAGGGAGATACTTTGTGAATTTGAGGTCGCAGAAGATCTTGCCGTAGTCACACACCAGATTCACATACTTGTGACCCTTCTTGTGGACCACCGCTTCAACCAAGATACGATCTCGGTTGTCAAGTTCATCAAGTCCTTCACGGGCAAAGGACTCGCGCTGTTCGTGAGTGGAATCCCATCGGTTGTGGTGTGTCTCGTCCACCGAGCGGTTTCCCAAGTAGATGCCGTGACCCTGCTTGCTCCTCGCGAGCAGTCTATGGTAATTCTCTTTCATGTTGCCGATGTCTTCCCAGGAATCCATGTCAGCAGACATTTCTGGGAGGGCATAGTCTCGTGCTTCGTTTGCCTTGATCTCCGCAAGAGTATCTTCGTTCATCTCTTTGAGGATCTTGAGTTCTTCCTCTCCGAAAAGACCCTCCATGAAGTCGTCAACCTCATCTTGTTGGTAGATGGTCTTCGGGTCGGTGAGGAGGATGCCTGGAGGGAAGGCGGGTGTCTCATAGGGAATAAGTTTTCGAAGGACGGTGTCACGGACGGCAGGATTGCCGGGACCCATCTGTATTGAGATATCCGGTTCTTCTCCTGCGGGGACGTTCGAGTTGATTCCGTTGATGGTCACGACCCTCCGACCACACCCATCGTCGTAGAGTGCGCGGTCGCCGACCTTGAAGTGAGTTCCGATGGGTGCCATCTGAAGAGGGGTGGGTGTCTGTGAGCGTTTGTGAGCGTTTGTGAGCGTTTGTGAGCGTTTGTGAGCGTTTGTTGTTTGTTGTGGAATCTTTCACAATCGGATTTCAAATTTTCTCCAAGAGGCGAGTTCAGGTCCTCCTCATCCCCACATAGAAAAATTTGAAATTCTATTAGAGAGTCAGGCAGAACAAACACAACATTGAACGACTCAATACTCTCACTCGCACTCGCACTCGCACTCGCACTCGCACAAATCCGCAATGACCTCTTCTTTCCCTACTCCGGGTCCGAAGTTCACCGCGGTCATCGACTTCATTCTCACCAAGTATGAGGTCCGTGAACCTGGGACAGGCGCCGTCCCGACGGTTGACAGTTTCCTGAAGGATGAAGAACTTCAGCGCATTATCGTCAACCTAGGTATGGAGGAGGAGTCTCCTGCCAAGAAGACCTGTGCCAAGAAGACCTCTGCCAAGAAGACTCCTACCAAGAAGACTTCTGCCAAGAAGACTTCTGGAACTCCCGAAGAACGGAACAAGGAAAAGTTCGACGGGGACCGATGCTTCGCACGCAAGTGGGAATCTGAGGGTGGACTAGGATACGACAACATCCAGTGTTCTTCCTGCAAGAAGATCCCTACTGACGAAGCAGAGAAGGTCATGGAGGAGTTCAAGGAGAAAATGGATGAGGATCAACTCGCCCGCCTCCCCGAGTATCTGGAGAAGTACGATGGTTGCTTCTGCAAGAACCATCTCAAGCAAGACTTCTTCATGCCTAACGGGTGGTGGCTCGGGAAGGCAAACGAACCCCGTCCTGAGAAACCCATGCTGCCGAAGGGTAGTTTCAAGGATGGATACCAAGAGGACTACAAGGAACACCATTGGATGTATGGTGCTGATGGTCAGAAGGTAGAGAAGACATCTAAGAAGAAGATCATCAAGAAGAAGGTCAAGAAGGAGGAACCGAAGGTTGAGGAGAAGAAGGAGGAACCAAAGAAGAAGAAGATCATCAAGAAGAAGAAGATCATCAAGAAGAAGACTAAGGAGGAACCGAAGGTTGAGGAGGAACCGAAGGTTGAGGAGAAGAAGGTTGAAGAGGAACCGAAGGTTGAAGAGGAGGAAGCGAAGGTTGAGGAGGAACCGAAGGTTGAGGAACCGAAGGTTGAAGAGGAGGAAGCGAAGGTTGAGGAGAAGAAGGAGGAACTGAAGGTTGAGGAGGAAGCGAAGGTTGAGGAGGAAGCGAAGGTTGAGGAGGAACCGAAGGTTGAGGAGGAACCGAAGGTTGAGGAGGAACCGAAGGTTGAAGATAGTTCGGAAACGGTTCCGATGTCTTCGGAAGAAGAACTCGATGAAGATGAAGAGGATTACGAAGCAAAACCCTACGTATGCGATGGGAAAACCTACATGAAGATTTGGGAGGATGACGAAAAAATGTGGATCATCATCAATCCAGAAAATGGGGAGATGATGGGTTACCCCAATGACGAGGGGGGTATTGATCCAGTTGACCAGTAATTAAACAGATAGTGTAGTATAGTATAAAGTATAAACATAATTATTTTTTGTTTTTAGAACCCTTTGGTCTTCCCCGTGGACGCTTAACTTTTTCTTTTTTAACTAAAAGGGGTTCTTCTACTTTATCCTCGACAACATAATTGTTTCCAAACTTATCTTTACTCCATTTATGTTTTCCACTAATTGGATGTTCTGGTTCTTCGGGTCTTTCTTCATTAATCATCCCTAACCACCATAAACCATTCATCCGTTGAGCAGCTTCAAAATGTTTTTTACACATACATCCATTTTTAATTAACCTTTCACACCTATCATTACCTAGAGAACCATCCCCCCATACTCTAGCAAAACATCGTTTTTCTTCTTCCACATTATTCTTAAATTGAATACCTTTAAGGTCAATGCCTTTTAAATATTGATTACCTAGTTTGAAAACTTCCATTATATCCTGCTTAATAATTATAAATACGTTCAAATTTATTTAAAGTTTATTTTTTAAGTAGTAACCGTGGGAGGCAAGTTTGCCGAAATAGCAAAGTGGTTAATGCGTCGCACTTGTAATGCGAAGGTCCTGGGTTCGAGTCCCAGTTTCGGCTTCACTCAACATAGCTCAGTTGGTAGAGCAAAGGACTGTAGTTCCTTAGGTCATCGGTTCGATTCCGGTTGTTGAGATTTTTATATTATCATTATATATATATATATGAAGGGAGGTGCTGAACCCGATGATCATTTTAAAGCATTAAAAAATTATTTTGACAGTAATTACGACTTTTTCAAAGATAATGATTGGTTTGAAAGTCTATCATACCATATACAGGATATGTATTCTGTTAATCCATATGAAGAGTCATTATTGGATACTATTTGTATCATAGTTGCGCTAACATATGTAAAACTTAAAAAGGATTATGAAGATGAAGGAGATAAAGAAGTTGATGAACTTTTTATGGAACTTTTAAACACTGAAACTGGTTTACACTTCCCATTAGATGCAATCTCTGGTAAATTACATAGAAGAATGTATGTTGATTTCTTGAATAAATTATACGAGTATTCTAAAAAATATATGAATGCTGGAGGTATTCAATTTGAAATGGGTCCATCTGGTAAACCAAGATTAGCAGATAGTTCATTTAAACCTCTAAGTTTACTAAAAGCAAATGAAAGGTGGTATAAACGGACATTAGATGATGGTAGAAGGGTATGGACACCAACTAAAGAATATGAAGATGAAGCGAAGTCCGCAAAATATTATGCTAAATCATCTAAAGTTGGTGCGAATGAATCATTGGATGTTAATATTGTTGGTAAATTTTCACAAGCACCCCGTAATAAAGCGGATGTAACAAATCCCAAAAATGAAATCAAGAAAAGATTAGATATGATTCAAGAATTAAAAGATGAATATAATGTAGGTTCAAGTGATGAAGGTATTTATAAAGTTGCGGATCAAAGACTTGAAAGTCAGGGTGTTGTTACAGGAATAAAAGGTAGAAAGTTTGATATGAGTAAATTTGTAGATGTAGCTACGAATCAAAATCCAATGGAGAGAAAAGTTAAAAGGGTTAAATCAAAGGCATCTACACATTTACGTAAATATGTCCCCTATGCATTAGAAAAGTTGATTCTCGAAATTGATATGGGACAATACGGTAAATTAGATGTAGAGGGGCCTCTTGAATTTGAATATATCAAAGAACGTACTAAATATCAGAGAATCAAGAAAGGGTTAGATGTTTATGAAGGTGATAAAAAAGGACTTGATGAAGTTAAAAAAAGTGTTAGAGAGATATACAAGATGAATCGAGAAAGCATTGTTGGTGTTGGACAAGGAAAGGATGGACATTATAATAACATGGATATAACTCCCTTCCATGCCGAAGATTTTCATGTTGATGAAGTGTTAGGTGATGTACATCTAAATTTAAAGGCGTTACAGATGTTTTATACCACGCTTGATGCATTTACTGATAATGTAAATAGTGATTTCGAAGATATATTTGCTGAATATAAAAGGTCAGAACAGGCAAAAGCAACGGGGTGGGTATTTGTACCAACAATGTTAAACAATGCTTATCGTTCATTAATAAACAATATGGACGACCTTTTAATGCATCATTATGTAATAATAAACATAACTAAGTTAGTATATGAAGAAGGGATCTTTTCAACATTAGGGGAACTTCATGAACACGGTGTCCTTAAATTTTTAGATGAAAAAGGGATAAATTGGAGGGATGGTATGTTAAGAGATGAAAAAGTAATTGCTCAAAGATTAAAAGTAGTTGAATTAGAGTTTTATGAAAGATTTTTATTCCACCTTTTTGGAAGTTTTTCATGGGAAGGACTACACCCACTCCTTAGAGATGATATACCACCATTATCAAAAGAAATAATTATGGAATTATTTGCACATGCTGAAATTTTAAGGGAACAATTACACCCGACAAAAGGTAATCCACCTCTAATAATTTTACCTCATTTAAGACAGGACCCTGTAGAAAGGTTTAAATTCTACGATTATAAAATATTAGGTATCCGTAAACGTGAAGAAAAAAAAGTCTTGAAAACCATAGAACATATCATATTCTTAAATAACGAAGTTTTTAAAATATTACAAGGGAATGAATTATACATGCGTATTTTTCGCGCGTTTAAAGACAAAGATGTAGATTCCCTTTATGATATTGGTGTTGAGAAAATGGTCACAAAAAATCCATTGAGTAAATTAAAAGAAAATGTAGAAAAATATAAAAAACTAGATGCCCTTAATAAACTTTTCATAGAAGATACAAATATAAGAATAAAAGAAAATGAAGAAGAAATATCAGATTTATTTTCAGAAATAATGACAGAGATCAAAGAAATTACAGAAGAAGAATTTAATAAATATATTAATGAAAGAGCTACTGGTATCCTTAATGAAAGAAATGGAACTATAAATCATCTTTTAGATATATTATCAAAATTATACGGATACGTTACAGGTGGAGATGTTGAAAAGACAATACAAAATGTTGGAGAAGAAGATTACCCTTATTATAATTTTATAGGTGTTATGAAAAAAATGAAAAAAGGTGATACATCAGACGTCGAATATAAATATACAGACCTTGACTCTTCAGATCCTAAGGGTGATGAAATTGTGGATGAAGATGAATTTGTTGATGAATGGTTAGAAAGAAAAGTATATCGTGAAAGTATTAAACAAAATAAACCTGACTATGTACAAAAACAAATAGAAGAATATGATGTTGAATCTGATCCTTTCGGATTAAAACCCAAAGATAGAAGATTATCAGCAAATGTTCCCACATTAAGGGAAATGGATGAAAAACAAAGGTTAAGGACATTTAAATGGAGAGGTGATGGTGAACTTGAGTTTATCGATGATTCGAAAATAGTTGACCGTCAAAAACAAGAATTATATGATTCGGGAAGAGGTGAATATTTAACAGCACAACCGGCATTATCTAGATCTATCCGAAAGGGGTCCATTATTTCAAATATTAAACGACTTAATAAAGAAATAATGGTTTCGGATAAACCCAGAAATCATCCAGAAAATATCGGGAAAACAAAAGAAGTCATAAGTATGTATCGCGAATTAGAGGGAATGGATGAGAAATTCTTAAAAAGAGGACCAACTACAAAAACACCCAAAGATATGAAGGGTCTTAAAAAAGGAGTTTATAAAAGCACACCACAAAATATAAATACTATTAAAGGTTTATTGAATAAATCAGGATATGATATGGTATCCGAATTCGCAAATGTTATCGATCCATCATTAGAAGGTTATTTGGGAGAAGATGAAGAGAGATTTGGAGAACCAGAAGGACCAACGTATGAGCGAGAAATGAAAAAGGCACTTATAGAAGAAATAACTAAGAAATTAGAAGAAGAATCCTTAGATGATAGTGATGTTGTGGAACTGGAACAACAAAAATTAGATATTTATAATCATGGAAAAGTAATAGAAATAATAGAATCCATGGATATTAATAGTTTAATGGATTTAACATATTCATTGTTTAATAAATACAAACAATACCTATCAAAACATACAATTAAGGACAAACAAGAAAAACTAGATATGTTAGGTTTATTAGAATTACAAGGTGAAGAAGAAGAAATTAGAAATTTATGTAGATATGTTATCTTGGAAACTATACGGATTATAGATATGGACAGACCTTTAAAAGAAAAGGGTTCGGTTTTTGATTATAATGATATTTTCGAGTATACACCGGATGAATATAAACTTGCAGAATTAAATGATTCTGATAATCCAGTTATCGATCAATATGGAGAACCAGTCGTAGATTACCAGAATATAAGATCAGTTAACCCTACTGATTTCATGGGAAAACAAGCAGAAGAACTAATGGGTTATGATTTAATTGGAACAAGACATGGTGAAAATGTTTATTCTGAAAAACCATTATACAGAAAATCAGAAACAGTAAGAGAACCTAATATTCCTGAAAGAATGGAAGGGGAAACATTCGCAGAATATGAAAAACGTAAGACAAGAGAAAGCGGATACAGTACAAGGTGGGAACAAGGGAGAGGACGTTGGGGGAGTAATAAACCAACATACAACCGGACACCCGAGACACTTAGTAGTGAAGGTGGAGGAAGAAAGAGAAGACCTCGAAGAAAGAGGACTAAGAAGCGGACTCCTCAAAGGAAAAGAACACCTCAAAGGAAAAGAACAAATAGAAAGAGAACACCTCAAAGGAAAAGAACAAATAGAAAGAGAACACCTCAAAGGAAAAGAACAAATAAAAGGAGAACTCCTCAAAGGAAATAATTACATTATCTTTTATACTCAATGGTTTTTATCTAGATATTAAATATAAATGGAACAACTTAATTTTACAAAGTTTATTAACTTTTTGAATGATTTGGATGATTTTTATGAAAAGGGAAAAAGAACAGGGTTTAAAACTGAATCTTTATTAAATAGTTCATATTCAACAGAACAACAATTCAATCACGCATTAATAAATGAGGTTTTCCCGAAGGAACTACTTCAAGTAATGAGTGATAATATACTATTTAACGAACCTTTAAGGATGATTATTGGAAATAAACCACTACTTGAAGGTGTAAAAGGGGAAAGTATGCAGAAGGTAGACCCGCGCGTTCAAGAAACGATAAATAATGTATTCCAATCTCATTTAGAACCAATTATTGAATATTTAAGAAATAAAGAAAAAAGGCGTTTGGCAACTACACCGGCAGGCGATATTAGTCTACACGGGGGAGCTTCATCCGAAGAAGAAAGTTTTCATTCTGTCCCTACCGATGTTCATTCTGATCAAGGGGTTTCATCCGAAGAAGGAAGTTTTCATTCTGCACAAGGACCCATTGTCAGACGAAACCTCTCCGATCCGGTCCCAGAGGGCGACACGAACGCACCGCTGCCCGTAGTCCCGGTACCCCCGGCAGCCCCCGTAGTCCCCTATGAGGCAACCGCGGGTTGGACTTTCACTCGTTTAATGGGGCAGGGCGTCGAGATGGTGCTGGTTATTATATTATTGAGCATGGTCGCCTTTGGGGCGTACTTGATGATGATACATATCGCTAGCGGTCTTACTGATTTTAAAGGTATGGTCGACTCCCTCAAGCCAGCGCCAAAACTTCCTTGGTGTAGAGAAGAACAGGCCTCTCACCGTGACGTGTGGTGGGGGGAGGGAGGGCAAGTGTGTGAACCGAGGACGGGGGGGTGGGGTGATAACTTTGCCGATGTATTGTCGGTCGGCAGCAGCTTCTTCGGCACGATAGGTCAGTTAATTGCTTCCAGCGGCAACATCGCTACTGGGGGTTACGGGTTGGGAATGATATGGCTATTTCAACTTGCCATCAACCCAATGATAACCAAAATAAAGGATATGCTCATGTCCCTTCAGGCGAATGAAAGTTTGGCTCTTGGGCATATTTCTCCTCAACAGCGGCTCTTCCTGGATGACAGGACGATGGGGAGGATGCACGAGGTAGACCACGCGCAGAGGCAGCAGATGGGGCAGCTGATGCAGGGCGTACAGCATCATCGCCAACAGAACCTTCAGCGGGAGGCTCTACGCCTTCAGCAACAGCAACTACAGCAACGGGAACAAGCTCTTCAGGAGTGGAGGGACAGAAACAGTGGATCGCCAACCAACTACTACATGCCCAATGAGGAGGCGGCAGGACAGTTCTTGGAAAACAGCGGTGTGGGGGGCGGAAAGACTCGATCAACCAGAAAGAACCGATCAACCAGAAAGAACCGATCAACCAGAAAGACCCGATCAACCAGAAAGAATAGATCAACCAGAAAGAATAGATCTCAAAGGAATAACAGACGTTCTCGCAGTAAAAGGTAAGCAAGATAAATTAACCTTTTTTAATTTTTATTTTTCGTCATTTGGGATTGTATGTTATATGGATTATGATTGTTGTGTTTGTGTTTGTGTTTGTGTTTGTATTTCCCTTAACACTCTATAATACCTTCTCGCTAAATATCCTCTAAAATGTTTTTGAATAATTATTGATTTCCTTAACTTTCTACAATACTTCCTCGCTAAATAACCTCTAATATGTTTTTGAATAATTATCGCAGAGATTGTAGAAGCATCATCACTATCTTGACATTTCATTAGAATATCCCCTACATTTTTTATTGTTGTTTTAGGGACTACTTTATTTACCACAGAAGGTGTCGTTTTTAATTCTTGGAGATATTCATAATTTTTGTTTGGTTCTTCTGGTTCAGTATATACATTAACTCTATTTATACCACCCGAGATCTCATTAGGTATACTTATTTCCCAACATTCTTCATTAATAAGTTTATACCCCATATTTCTGATATGTCCGGGTATTGTTGGTGATTCTAAAATTAAATTTTCATATTCTAATAATCTATCTTTTAAATATTTCGGCATATGTTCCCTCTCTTTCGCAGAGATTGCTAACTGGGATGAAATGTTATGTGATAACTTTGTATACATATTTACTGCAAATAAATGACTATCTACCGTCCCCCCCATATTTATCTTTTTATAGATAGCTGTTACTAAACTTGTAGATAAATTAACACCCCCTGAAATTACTGCGATTAATTTTACATCTATTTCTTCATCATAACTTGAACCAATTAGTGAAAACATACTCGTAACAGTATTCAAAAGTATAATTGAATAAATATAAATATTATCCCTCCTTCGTAACATATCTGCGGTCATCCTATGAAACCAAGCATACACATTACATTTTTCACATACTTCCCTCAATATTTCTTCATGTTCACGATTCCACTTTATTACATCTAAATTTTCTTTATATTTCTCAACTATATTTTTAAAATCCTCTGATGTAATAACATTTGTATCAAACATCTTTTTTAAATTTAAAAATAACATCTCATTCGCATCTAATTGATTGATATCATCGAGTTCTCCCCCATCCTCAATATCTCCATGACTTTGTTTTAAGGGATTACTTTTATTTTTTTTCATTATAATATATACCTTTTAAAAAAAATATTTAACCAGATACATGTTCTTTATTTAATTTTTATTTAAGAAAGTAACTATTAATACAGTATACAACGGACGATATCTCTAATGAACTATACCTTTCTCTCAAAATGAAATATCAAAATGAGATACAAAATTATAAAACAACTCTACTGATTTACTTTGAAAAACCCGTGGGTATTAGTGACCATTCTGTTCACATTAATGAAATGGATCAATTACTTGAAAAAATTGCATGTGCTAATGATAAGTTAACTACACTCGAGAAGCATTTTGGTAGGTATAGTCGCCTTTGATAAAAAATTTGAAAAATATAAGAAATTATTTTAAAAAGACAAACATGATTCTACGTTCAGGAAAGATGATCGGAATGGATTACCCCATTATTGATTTTGATGAAGCATCACGGAAATGGAAGGAAAATAAGATAAAGTTAACAAACGGGTGCTACAAATATAAATCATAACTTCTCAACACATACATTACATTGTTCAGTAAACTTTTTGACTAGATCATCATTCTTATAATCATTTATATACTTAATTTTTTTTATCCCTCCTGCTAAAAGAAGTCGAGTACATATAATACACGGATAATGTGTTATATATGCTGTACAATCCTTACAACTTACACCCCTCTTCGCACAATCCATAAGTGCGTTCTGTTCCGCATGTAAAGTCGCTTGTTCATGATTATCTCGAACAATCGATTCATGAGGACACCCCGGTAAAAACCCATTGTATCCTTGACTTACAATTCGATTCTCATTCACAAGTATGCACCCGACTTGTAACCTTTCACACGGAGATCTTTCGGATGTAGTCTTAACTATTTTTGAAAAGTATTCATCCCACGATATTCTATTCATTTATTAGTAAATATATCATATGTTTTATATACTTTAACGATATAAATATTTAAAAAGATAGTAAAAAAAGATAAATAAAATGCAAGAAACCACTACAACTGTTACTCAGAAACCGAAGGAATATACTCTAAAATGTCTGTTATTCACAAATTTTTGTTCGTTGATGTTTGGATTATGTATCCATTACTTAATTGATCATCATCGTTTTTAATTATATTTACTTTCTTCTTTTCGCTCAATGATATTAGTTTCTACCATGATATATTCTATCATAACAATCTTCACATATATTTTTATTATAGTATTTACACCATACTTTGATAGTCCATACATCTTCTTTCCGTTTTTTACACCAATGACATTTTTTATTTGTGCAACCACACATAATATTATTATAATTTATTTATTCTATCCCATGCTTCAATTGTTTGCTCCATTAACATAGCAATTGTCATAGGACCAACACCACCGGGCACTGGAGTGATAAAACTACACTTATCCTTCACACCCTCAAAATCCACATCACCAACTAACTTACCATCGACAAAATTTATACCAATATCCACAATGATAACACCCTCTTTTACCATATCTTCTTTTACTATTTTAGGGACACCACAACAAGAAAAAATAATATCAGCACCAAGTGTATGTTTTTTTAAATCCTTTGTGTATACATTACATATTGTAACTGTAGCGTTTCTCTGAATTAACATCATAGATAATGGTAAACCAACTACATTACTGCAACCAATCACACATATATTTAATCCCTCTACGTCGATACCATAATGATCTATTAACCCCATACAACCAAGTGGTGTACACGGGGTAAAATTTATATTCCTATTTAAAAATAACTTTCCTGCATTTTCTTGATGAAAACCATCCACATCTTTTTCGGGGACAACCTTATCTAATATTTTTTCGGTATTGAAACCTTTGGGTAATGGTAATTGAACAATTATACCATTAATGCTTGGATTATAATTTAATTCATCAATTACTTTGAGTATATTTTCTTCTTCACAATTTTCTTCTAAATGAATTAGATGGAATTGAATACCTATCTCAGTGCAAACTTTCTTTTTTGATTCAACATATTTTAAACTATCTTTTCGTTTACCAACAAGTATTATTCCTAAACCAGGTTTGTATGTTTCTTCATTGAGTCGTGTTTTTAATCCATGGATTATTTCAGAAGATATCTTTTTACCATCTAATAAAATCATTTATAATAATACTAACCTTTTTTTTAAATCTATAATATATTAATAATATATTAATAATATGAGTCAAAATTTTATTATAGATGAAACAAAATATCCTGAACTTATGTTATTATGTGGACATGATACAAACCATGATTTTTTTGAAAAACTAGATCCAATGAAACAATATTTCCAAAGAGGGGGGTCTTTAGGCACCTATTGGACGGATCCACATAGAGTTGGTGAAACACGACAAGGTACCCCATATTTAAATTCATTTATTATAGATCTTGATTATGAAAAAGTTAATCAATTAATTGATAACGATTATAATATATATACAGCTATTTCTGAAAATAATTATGAAAATGAACCGATTAATGTTAAGACTGTAATAAAGGCACACTATCTAGATTTTGAAAATATTATTTCAAGAAAAATGAAAGCATTGGAGAAAACAAAAGCAAGAACAAGGACAAAAGCAAGAACAAGGACAAAAGCAAGAAGAACATTACCAACAATAAAAGATATACAAGAAAAGTTTAAATTGATAAACGAAAAAGATATGACTCCAGAAGAACTACGGGTGATGCATGCGGTAACTAAATACCTTCAAGGTAAGGCCGCAAGTCGCTCTAAGCATGCGCCCAGTACCTTGACGAATGCAACCCCAAAGAGACGAGGAGGCGGTCCAAGGGTAGGGACGAGAGTCCGTCGCCCACCCGAGCATATTTTAAAAAAAATAGAAGAAGAGAAATCATCAATAAAAAAACTTATTCGAAAAATTAAGGTATGGGATGGATATGTATTTAAGGTAAGGACACAACCAGATCTTTATCCAGATGATGAAAAGTTTGAATACTTAAATAAGATTAATAAGGAATTAAAAGGTGATCCTCAAACAGTAGGTGATAGTTTATTTCTCTTTTCAGAATGGGTTAATAATAAAGGTACTATAAATGCAAAATCAAAATTACTAACTAATAAAACACTTCAATCTATATATAGTGACTTATCCACTGTCGAAAATGAAACAGAATATTTATCAAAAATATATTTTGGATTCTATACTATTTTTGATGATCTTTTAAAAAAAGTGGATAACAATACTGATTTAGACACATTATTTTTAGATATTAAAAAATTTTCTCTATATACATCTTCTATTAATGTTGGAGGTGATAATATTGAAGATGATGATTTTAGTATAAATATAGATACATTTGTTAAAAAGAAATGGTTAAAATATCATAAAATGGGTCATAAAAATCTATCATTAATAGAACACTTTTTATCAGATACAGAGATAACATTAACAAAGGAGGAACAAGAAAATATAAAAACACTCAAATATGAAATTATGGGATGGTGGGCTGATAATAGTGGTTATAATCCAGGTCCAAATCCAAATCACTGGGCATTTAAACAATTTAATAGAATGAAAGGGGGTGATGGTGTAGAATCGATCACAGATAGTTCTATTCGTGATGATTTCCTACTTACAGAATTTCAGATAAATAAAAATAAGAAAAATGGATTTTTCAGATATGATAAAAGTAGTAAAATAGCAGTGCCAACTAATAATGTTAATGGTATTATAAAGAATATATCTATTAAGGCATATGATAGTAAAGCATTTGGCAATAATGCTACCTCTACAAAATTTTACTCGGATGATGGTGGCGCGAGAACGTTAAAATCCCTTGGTTCTCCTATAATGGTTAAAAAAGATAACTACTATTGTAATACAGTTAATGTTGCTGACCCGGCATCTACATGTCCTGAATGCCACGAAGGAAGATGTAGAGCTGTTGATTTAACAGTTTTAAATAATGATGGGGAAGAACGTATTAAACTTACTATTAATCCTACGAATAAATCTTTAACGGGTAATTCAATGATGTCATACATGATAAATTTCAAAAATGGGGAAAAACTTCAAGGTACTAAGAATTCGGTAAATACAATGTATGGTGGAAAAAAGGTAGAAGGTCTATCTAAATCATCTGTCCTACATGATGTTTTTTCTAAGATGAACACTGCTCAAAGTTTACCAACAGGTGCGGGAAGAGATACCTATTCAAAAATCCTAGAAAATTATATTACAAACGGTCCTTCCATTCAAGAGATTCAAGAGTTAGTTGAAATATTCTGTTTTAAATTATTCGGGGATTTTGGTCAAGAACTATACTCTATATATCAATCATTTGAAGATTATTCGGCATATATAGGGAATGACTGGATATCTTATATAAGATATCTATTTCTTAAAAAATATTCACATAAAGATAAGGTGGATACTAAAAAGAGAAAATATCCTGTATTTTACCCATGGTATGGTGGTTTCTTAGGAAATACATCATTCAATATAATATATCAAGAAGTGGATAATATAGTGACACCACCTAGTTCACCAACAAAGAAAAGACAAAGGGCGGGTGGTCGCCGTCGTTCAACTAGAAGAAGGAGGAACACTTTGCCAAAACTAAGAGTATTAACCTACAAAAATAAGAAACATAAATATAAATTGAGTGAATCACAACAAAAAAGGAGAAAAGCACTCGACGCAGGAATAAGGGCAGAACGTAAAACAAAGAAATCTAGAAGAGAAGCAGCAACTGCTAAAAAAGCAAGACTCAATGTTCTACGTATCTACCGTAAGAATAAGAAACCTGGAGAATGTAGAAAGTTAACACAAGATATGAAATATATTGATAAAAAATATGGTTTGGGGGAAACAAAAAATATCTGTAAAGGTCAATCGGGTGGAAGGAATCTACCCATCAAGAAAAATATTAACAATAAACCTCTAAAAGTTTGTAGTGTTAAACCTATGACAGGGTATTACAGGAATGGATATTGTATGACTGGTGTTGAAGATAAAGGTACACATACAGTATGTGCGAAGATGGATAAAAAGTTTTTAGAATATACGAAAAGTAAAGGGAATGATTTATATTCAGTTGTGAAACCAGGTGACAAATGGTGTTTATGTGAAAATAGATGGAATGAAGCATATTTAGATAATGTTGCTCCAAAAGTTATAAGAGGAGCAACAAATCTGAGAACAAAGAAAAAAATAAGAAAAAATATCAATGAAACTAAAAAAGAATTCTTATATAATCCGGATGATCCTAGTAAGTCCTTTGATGTTTACATTGATAAAGATCCATCGGATACAATACCTATTAAATATACGACAATGAAAGATGTAAAAGATACTATTCAAAAATTAGAAAGATTATATAAAAATGGTAAATATTCTCATAAAAGAATATGGCAAGTTGGTATGATAATGTATGTGCGATTGAAGGTTCTGAAAGATAAAAAACCAAAACAATTTAAATTATCAGAAAGGTATTTTAAACATCTTGGAAAAAGAACAAAAATAAAAGGTGAACCAGAAAGAAAAAAATTTATTTTTAAAATGTGAGATAATCGATTAGTTAGACTTAATCACACTTGATGCACATAGGTTCATTGCAAACTTCTTCTTGCTGATTCATAGCATTCATCATCTTGTCGAATTCTTGATTTGCTTCATCAACACCGACACCATTTTCTTCCATCATCTTGTTCACAACCGTGTAACGGAACTGTGCCACTTGGAGCTTCTTGTTTGAGAGGTCTACGTACTTATCAACGGTAACCTGCCTCGTATAACCGTTGTCATTCGCATATTCCGTGAATCTCTTGTAGTCTTCGTCATACTCCTTTTCGACCACTTCTTTCTTTTCTCCTGTCATCTTCATGACCTCCTCCACAAACTTAACCCGACAGTTCGTTTCTGTCAGAAGTGCCTTACATTCTCCCTCGAACATTTCGATGATCTCTCTCTCAAGGAGACCATTGTTCTTTTCACGGAACTCTGTGTTCACCTTCTCGTAATCAGCGAGGACTTCGTCAAGTTCCTTTCCAGTGAGTTCCACCATGTTCCGAACGTAGAACACCTTCAGGTTCTCGGCCTTATTCAGGGCATTCTGGTGCCTTACAAATTCCTTTTGAATCTCTGAATCAGAAGCATTGGGATGATGCTGATTGTATTCCTTAGAAAATTCCACCTTCGCCGTATTTTCCTCCTCCTTCTCCTTTTCAACGAGTTCTTCATACTTCCCCTTCATTTCCGCCATATTCTCCTTCTTTTCCTTCATCTTCTTCTTGAGTTCCGCACGTCGCGCATTCATAGCATTCTCCTTTTCCTCCTGAATCTTCTTCTTCACATCTGCTTCATTCCTTTCCCGACGATTCTGACGCTTCGCTTCGTTGAGAAGTTGATCATCAGACTTTTTTGCTTCCTTCATCTTTGCCTTCTTGGTCTTCTTGTCGGTTTCAGCGTTCTTCTTTACTTCGTCCGCCAGGTCATTGAATTCATCCCTCTTCCTCAGATGCTCTTCATCACCAGACTTCTTGAAGCGCTCCTCCTCCTGCCTCGCCTTCTTCCGTAGACCACGTTCCTTCTTCTCCGCGAAAGTAAGTCGCCTGGAAGAAGATGCGACAGGAGCCATCCTTTGTTCTTTTTTCTTTGTTCTTTGTTCTGTTCTTTGTTAGTTGTTTACTATTCTTTAAACGCCACTTTCAAATTTTAATTTCTAAGCAATACTAATGATTATAACTTCATTCATATTAATGAAGGCAAGAACATTTTTAAGAAAGAATTTGAAAAATGTCCTTCTTTTGATATCTTTCCTTATTCTTGTTCACACATTCTCATTTGGGGGTAAGAAAGAAAATTTCACCATGATAGATGGTATAAGTGATCAAGAAAAAGAAAGATCTTATCAAACTCTAATGAAAGATTTTAAAACTATCTTTCCAGACGGAAATCGCAATTCGGGTGGTCCTCAATTCTTCAAACATATTGTTGATTTAAATTTAAGTAAAAAGGACTTCGAACTATACAATACCTTCTACTGTGGTGTCAGTGGTTCTCCAATTGATCCAAGTAGAGGGGTAGTATATGACTATGTTGTTGTCAAAGATATCAATGGAAATGATATTCAAGGGAAATATTACAGATGTTGTTCTCCGTGTTTATGCGATGTTATGAAATATGCAAAGGTTGATAAGTTTGATATTACCTTGGACGGTGTAAACCTTACATATGATGTATTAACGATAGATGACCCATGTTGTGATAAAAATAAAATTCCTGAAGAAGTTTCTAGTTTTAGATGTGAAAATCTAAAAACACAAAATGGTATTCGTTCTAGAAATGGAAGATTAATATTTGCCCTATTTTATACCGATAATAATGACCATACGAATGAAATTAATAAAGTTTCCGATCATTGTAGTGAAAGGATGGACACACCTCCGGATGAATTAAAGGGTGGTATGGGTGATATTTTTGTAAAATTATCACTCGTATGTAATAAAGATAATATTGAAGGATTTAAGGATAATCATGAGACTTTAAAAAATATTTATGGAGAACCCTTAAAAAAATGTAAAACTGGTGATTCCCCCGGTAGTTGGGATGAAGGGGGTTATTGTAGTGAAAGAGGAGGTGGTGTACATCAAATATGTATGGATGTTACTCCAGAAAGAAGTGATTTCTCTTCCCAAACTGGGCAAGGATCATGGTCTGAAGGAAGAGTAGGTAATAATCATTGTATGTGTTTAGGGGCATGGGCATTGTATAAAGCAAAAGGTAAGGGGGATGGTAATGAATTACAATGTGAGTCTATTCCAGATTATTCACTCAGTCCTGAATATATAAGTAAATGGAACACGTGGAATGGTAAAGAATTAAATGATCAAATAAAAGAAGGTGTTGATAGCATGGTTAAACAATGTTATAATAAAAAAAATAGTCAATACCTCAAAGATAAATATAATATTATTAGAGAAGAATATGGAGATTGGATGGGTGTCGTATAATTTTCATGATCATTTATTGTAAAGGATTGTAAATAATAGGTTTGTTCTAGCAACCCCATTTGACAAATCCATTTTATAATCGTATTCGTTGTATTTATCATTCGTATTTAGCATCTCTTTTGCAGAATAATATAATCTTTTTAAAAATTCCATGTTATTTTTATAAGTTATATATTTTTAAATAAAAGTTTAATAGTTAAAAATATAATCAATCTATTAATATTATGACAAAATATATCTTTGTTACAGGGGGTGTTATTTCGGGATTGGGTAAAGGCGTTATCTCTGCGAGTATGGGTGCTATACTCCAAATGCTTGGAGAAAAGAATATAACAATTAAGAAATTAGACCCCTACTTAAATATTGATCCAGGGACCATGAACCCTACAGAACATGGTGAAGTCTTTGTTACTGAAGATGGTTCAGAAACAGATTTAGATTTAGGTTACTATGAAAGATTTCTAGAAATTAAGACATCTGAAGCAAATAGTACTTCATCCGGGAAACTCTTTCAAAAAATATTGAATAATGAAAGGGAGGGTAAATATTTAGGAAAAACTGTTCAAATGGTCCCACATTTTACAAACATTATTAAAGAATTTATTTGTTATAACCCCGATAATTGCGATTATATTATTTGTGAAATAGGTGGATGTGTTGGCGATATTGAAGCAATGGCATTCTATGAAGCGATAAGGCAATTACGTATCGATTTGGGTGTTGATAATATATTATTTTTACATTTAACATATCTTGTTCATTATTCGATTACAGATGAATTAAAAACAAAACCAACTCAAAATAATATTCGTGAACTTCAGCAAGTTGGTATAACACCTGATATCTTAATCTGTCGCACAGAAAAGAATATGTCTAAAGAAATAAAAAGTAAGTTATCCCTTCATACTAATTTACCTGAATCAAACATAATTGAAGCAGAAAATTTATCATCGATTTACAAAGTCCCATTAAATCTTATCAGACAAGACATACATAAAATTATTTCAAAAAGGTTTAACATACTTACTGAAATTAATTTAGATAAATGGAATCATCTAAACCATAAAATAGAAAATTGTAATGGAAATGTAAATATAGGAATACTGGGGAAATATACAGAATTAAATGATTCCTATAAATCCCTGATTGAATCAATCAATCATGCGTGTGTTTATCATAACCGTAATGTCCATATTACATGGATCAATGCAAGAGAATATCAAGGTGATATGAAAGAATTAAATAACCTTCATGGAATAATTATACCGGGTGGTTTTGGAAATAATGGTATTGAAAATATGATATCTTTGATCAAGGATATCAGAAATATGAACATACCTGTTTTTGGTATCTGCCTTGGAATGCAATTAATGATCATTGAATATTTACGGTGTGAATTTTTTAAGAAAGCTACCTCAGAAGAGTTTGATATGGAAGGGACAAATGTAATTACAAAACTAATTACAAAAGGTGATTTAGGTGGATCAATGCGCCTCGGATTAAAAGAAATAACCCTTTGTCCAAACTCAAATGTAAAAAAAATATACGGAAAAGAACATATCGTAGAAAGACACCGTCATCGTTATGCGATGAATGGTCTATATAAAAAATATTTAATAATTGATTGGAATGTTTCAACATCAGTGGATAATATCACCGAAGTTGTTGAATTAAAAAACCATCCATGGTACATTGGTACTCAATATCATCCAGAATACAATTCGACACCCTTTAATCCCCACCCATTATTTCTTTCGTTTATAAAACATTGTATTAAAGTTTAGCAATGGAATACAAAGTAACTTCTGGATAAACAACCTTTCTATTCATAACTTTGACTGCTTCTTTAAAACTAATAAAACGTAGTGGTTTTACCTTTAGACCATCTTCTGTCTTCGCACGCTGCCTGAGTTTAAAAGACTGTCTTTCACCCTTTACAGGTACAAGGTTGTTGTTTGAATTACGGCAGATAACTTCAATCATTTTAATATACTTTTATATCTATAGTAATCTTTATATATATTTTATGCATTATCGATTACCTTTTTTCTTTTTCCCTTTAGTTAGTTGTTCTTGATTAATTTTTTCGATATAATTTTTTACGCATTGAGGAGGTTCGATCTCAGTCACTGATTCCCAAAAATATAAATTAACCTTTCTATCACCATTAGAATGTGGATTAACTTTATGTTTATTACCAACATCAAATACTAATGTTTTCATATAATGTTCATCCTTAGTAATTGTTCTTATATCATTATCATCATCATCTACAAAAACAAATTCACCACCTTCATATTCGTTAGTTAATAGTGTTGACGCAGAATATCTACACCATGTCATATGATTTGCCGCTCCAGTATCATAGTGGGGTAGGTGTCCTTTCTTTTGTATTTCATTAACGTTTTGTTTTTTTAAAATTAATTTAACATTTTCTTTTTCTTCAATATAAGTTTGGACTTTTTTAATATCTGTAGAAGGGACTAATTCTATCATATTTATTATATATATAAAAAAAATTTTTATTTTATGCAAATTTGAAACATTTTTAAATGTTTTTTACAAAAACAAAGGGATTAAAATGGAACCAATTCTTGCAGGAGAGATTGATGAACGTGGATATGTGTTTGGTATGGATAAGAAAGGGTTTAATGGACCACGTTCCCTTTCTGAGATTGTTGGTAATTGTCTAGATGCGAAGGCACTCGAAATTCGCTGTATTATTCGGGATGAAGATATCCTTGTTACAGATAATGGAAATGGTATGGACGTAGAAAATCACAAATATCTATGGGCAGCACAAAGGGAAAACCATAAAGGTGAAAAAACAACGGGTGTATCGGGTTTTGGAGCTAAACCATCTACAAAGGTCCTTTCCCAAAACAAGGAAGTTACATTCTATTCTAAGAAAGAGAACGGTGAATACTGTAAATCTCATGCCCCTTGGAGTGATATTATCAAAAAGGGTAAGTATACAGGTATGGTTGATATATCTCTTATGGATGATAAAGAAAAAGAAGAGTTCAAAAAACTTCTAGGTGAAAAGACCGGGACAATTATTAAGTTGCCTAAAACTGGTTTTCTCAAGGAAGTGATTACTACGCAATTCAATAATCCACGAAAGATTAAGGAAACAAATCAAAGGCTCGATTGTATTTATTCAAAATTTATCCATAGTTCAATCTACTTTACTGATATAGACGAAGGAATTACAGATAAGAAGATGGAAATGTATAACTATTTTGGTGCCCCAGACCATGATTATTACCTTATTAAGGATGCTACAATTGATGTTCTCAAGGACCATAGAAATGAAATAGTATTTGCAAAGGTATTTGGAGAAACGTATGAGTTCTATGAATATACAGGTGATGGTAAAGGTAAGGGGTTCCGTAAGAGGGTCTTTTGTAGTCGTGCTTCTGTGAAAGTAGGGACACTCTATGTTAAGTCTTCTCTGAGAAAAGATAAGAACTACTTTGACCCTAGTGGGACAAAACTTCCAGGTGCATGCGCAAAACTTCATGCATATGAAGAAAAATTCTTTTCGGAAGGAGAAGAACAAGTAAAGGCAGACCTATTTTATCCGAGTATTATTCGCAATGATCAATATATTGGAAACCTACATCCACTGCCACGACTAAAACCTTCGAGTGGACGGGCAGATGGACTTAATTGTCTAAAGAATTCCCTTATCAGGACAGAAATTAGTTATGCTACAACTTCTTCTCAAGATAACATTATGGATGATATCATTGGTATTCAAGAAAATAAGAATCAACTAAATACATACCAGATCCCAGAAGAGCTGAAGCGTCTTATTGAAGACAATATTGCTGATACAGCAAAAGAAATATGGGAAATCATGAACAATAAGATTGAAAAAAATATAAAAGAAAATGAAAGGATTCAAAAAGAAAAGGATGAAAAGGAACTAAAAGAAAAGATAATTGACGATCCTATTCCCGAATCTCCTGATAGTGATTCGGATGATGAATCAGAAGATGAAATCCATGAACCTGAATCAGAAGATGAAATCCATGAACCTGAATCAGAAGATGAAATCCATGAATCTGAATCAGAAGATGAAATCCATGAATCTGAATCAGAAGATGAAATCCATGAATCTGAACCAGAAGATGATATTCATGAACCTGAACCAGGTGGTGATGGAAATGATGGATGTAATCCAGTTCCTCCACCACAAGGTGAACCACCGGTAGGGACTTCGCAATCTCCACAAAATGAAAAAGAAGTGAAAATTGAACAATTTACAGAAGAAATTAAAAAGATGTCTCGCGGGGAACTAGAAAAAAAACTTCTAAACTACATGATCATGTCTTATGAAGCAAGACTTAAACTTACAAACAATGCATAAATATTTGATTCAATCTTCATCCTGTCTCCTGTTATAAGATATCTTTACTTCGAGTCTCATGTTTTTTGTTATGTAGTACAGTCCGATGATATTGATGAACAAGACGGCGCTAAGAAGACTTATCTCGAAGTTCTTAATACACCCCTCAAATAGGATTGAAATGATGATCGCGAGTGGAATTGAAAAGTAGTCCTCCATCATACTCTGAGGGGCGGTCATTCGATAGTGTTTATGCTCCCCGAATAAACCCATCAAATTTTAAATTTGAAACTTTGCTTGTAGAGAAAGCACAACAACAAACAAAGACTCCTAGAAACAAAGAAAGAAAAAAAAAGAAAAACAAACTCACAAAACTTCAGCATGACCACCCTTCAGCAACAGCAGGAACTCATCGACATGTCCGTTGACTTCCAACGGATCGATCCTGAGATTTCCGAACGCCCCGTCACTCAGAGGGAAGACCTCGTCTTCTTCTCCAAGGATGGTATGGTCTACCGCCTCCATACCGATCAGTTTGGCAATAAGGTTTGGCTCATTCTCAGCAACGTCCTCAATGCTGTCGGTTGGTATCACGTTGAATCACAATTCGTCCATACGGTCAACGGTCAGAACGGTTCGACCTTCAACAACAAGACAATCAACATCTACGGGGATACTCACGTCAATGCATACCCAGGAAACACTGGTAGCGTCTTCAAGATGAGCGATGTAACCTACAGCACCAGTCCAGCATTCAGTTTCCAAGAATACAACACAATTGCCCTCCCCATTGGTGACCGTGAAGGACCACTTCTTCAGGAGTTCAACCAGAGGGAGTGGATTTACCTGTATCTGAAGGATGCCCAGCACAAGCTCGTTGCCTACACCTACCCTCTCGTTCCATGGACTACTGGACGCGATCACCCGTGGCAGGTTGTTCCTGGTCGCGTTTACGACCCATCATCGGGTCTTCCGACAGGGGGATCCTACCACGAAGATACATTCTTCAACTCAGCACTTGTTGAGAATCTTCCTGTCTTCTGCCCCACCTCTTATGGGAAGTATCCTACCTCCTATGAAGTGAATGGTTTCAATGGTTGGACTGACCTCACACAGCACTCAGGACCTACGAATCAGGAATCACAGACACCCGATCAGTTTGATTCTTGGCAAACCGTTGAACAGGAAATTGACAACGAGGTCGTTCAGAGTGTCGTTGACCAAGTCCTTAATGATCCGGATGAAGGGATGGATGAAACAGGTTTCACCACTCCAGACTCCCTTTCAGACAGCGGAGTCTCATCTTCATCATCCAGTCATGCGAGTGACCATGAGTGCCCCGTCGCACGACAACTCGATTATGGATCCCCTTCTCCATCCTCTTCTTCTGAAGAAGAGGGTAGTGTTTCATCCAGTTCTGATTCGACTTGGGTTGGGTCAAGTGAACACAGTTCGGAATACACCGACGATGATTGGGTTTACGATCAGGGATACGGTGACTGGGATTATGAATACCGTCGCGATCCTTTCTCCGGCGAGTGGTATACGAAGCCAGAATTTGTAGACTACTATGGAGATTCTAGTCTCTGGCATATGCTTTCCCCTGAAAAGGAAGCAGAGCGTTTCATGATTGAAACCATCCTTGTCAGGAACCGCCCTCTTCTAAGTGATAAGAACGTGAATCACCTTCTTAACAAGATGATTAAGACTTTCATGTAAATGCTTGTTCTTCTAGATTAATATTATAAAACCAATCATTAAAATTTTTTTTGTTATCTTTATATTTTTTTGGACCATTTTTGACTATATCCCGGAAATTACTTTCTCTGTCATAACCATTGCTACCACCACCGGGATGAAAAAATATAGAGTAATCTTCTAAATTACAGGATACTATTTCTATATGACCCATACCCATATAACGGAATCCAAAATCAAATACATTTTTTTGACCATTCTTTTTATATTCTTCATATATTTCAAATGCCCTTTTTATTGTCATAATAGTCCATTCGCCCAAATAAACTTCCCTCTCCATATTACCGATTATTTCATATATATTTTTTATGTTACAATTTAAACCCCGCGGAAGTTCTTTTACTCCTTTAAAATCAATATCAAATAGTTTCTTATTCTCATCTCGAAGGAAGAAACCAACATCCATAGAGTTATACCCGTCACTTGATATTTCGCTTTTTTGTAAGACTTCGTTTATTTTAAATATACGTTCTATATTCTTATCCATATTTATAATTATATATATAAATTTGAATAATATCTTTATACTTTAAAAAAACACAAAATGCTACGGATAGAAATATATATTCTATTATTCCTTCACTTTATCTTATATTATACAGTATTCCTTTTACTTGCAACAAGTTTTATGAAAACAGTTGTTGCTATTCCTCTAATAAATAGAACTAATCCCTATTATGAAAGACATTTAGAACACATTAATTCGATATAAAAATAATAGATAATATATATTAATGGAAATAAGTATATTAGATTTTTTTTTAATTAATGTATTATCGTATATCGCTGGTTTGGGGACCGGATTGCTTGTTTGTTGTAAGCATAAAGATAAGTTTTTCGGAGGTTCAGAAAGCACAGAAAGGGAATTAGATAATGTTCAAGTAACCCAATCTTATTCTCCCCCACCTCAAGCAGATGTAATTGCTTCTGCTCCTCCTGTAGAACAATCGAATAAAGGTCTTAGAATCACGCTTGAATAATTAATCCCCTACAAGGTATATCCATTGTGGTTCATTTGTTTTCCATAAGATAGGTTTAAAACTTCTTTTTAAAGAATATAATATCATTTTACCCTCTATATTTAATAATGTTTCGAATCTGTTAAAAGATATACTATTACATATCTCTTGTATCATCAATGATAAGATATCTTTACCCTTTAATCTATCCTTCTTATATATATTTTTATAAAAGTAATTTCTTGAATAATAACACAATTCAAAAATAAAACGGAGATCACAAAACCGACCACTCACATTCAGGACACTATTTATATCTAAAGATCTCTCTATTAACTTTATTTTTTCCTCTTCTGTATACTTAAACCTTTTCAAACATTCGTGAAAAAGTAAATAATCATGATTAATATACCGGAATATTTCATTTCTAACTTTATCCTTGTATAAAACAAATAATTCCTTATTTGTTTTCGTGAAGTTCACCTTATCATCAAAATTTAATAAATAAAAGAATATATTAATAATTTCTCCATCGATATAGATATTATTTATGTTCATTATTATATCTATTTTTTAATTCTTCATAAATACTTTTCATCTTTAATTCATAGATTTCCTGGTATCTTTTCTTTTCTTCATTATAATTTTCTTCAGATATATCTCCATTATTATATTTTCTTGTCAGGGATGATTTTATTCTTGTAAATCCACATTTTTGCTCGATTGAGGTTACAATATGGTGACAAGGTAAACATAATATTTGACATTTATCTAACTCAGAAAAGATATCTTTCATATCATCTCCTCTATCAACCATACAACAGATAGAATCATTCTTATCAAACATATTTAAATGATCATAATGAAATCTTTCACCCTTACATCTTTTTATTTTATTACAAATACAACATTGAACTTTTTTATATTCACTTATTTCCGCCCACATAATCTCCCTTTCCCCCTTACGGGAATCCCAACAATAATCGCAATGGATTTTCCCCCTCCATATACGGTTTTTTGAAAACTCTAAAATAACATCATTGCAATTTAAACAACAACATTTATGAATAGTATCAATATAACGTTTTATATTTATTCGTCGATCAATCCATACATCTGGTGGTATTTCCGAATATAAAGTCTTACAAGAATGTACACTCATACCCAGGGTTTTTGCTAATAGTTCAAACATCTCCTCATCATCATAATCTCCTAAACAATCAATATTCAGAATATATCTTTTAATTCTATTTTTCTTTTCATTATCCTCTTTTATTTTAATAGGACATATTAATTGTCTTTTATTATTATGACCTGGTAATCCACAATCTTTACATACTTTTCTTTTTTTATCAATATCTACAATACTCGTTAATTCAACTATAACAGTTCCATATTGGTTACGGATATCCATTTTATTTATAATTATTTTATTTTATCAAATTTATTTGTAATGGTTTAGGAATCTTATAATTCGAGGTAATTCATCAAGTGATTTTATTAAGAAATCCGGATTTGCCTCAGAAAGTATTTTTTTACTTTCACTTAGTTTATAATCATATTCATCACCTATTAAATTATAGTTATCATATACTTTCATATATGTTGACCATTTGTAAACCCCCACAGTAATACATCCTGCCGTTTTACCTTCCTTAATTCCTATTTGTGTATCATCGACTTTGATTACGCTTTTTGGATTTTTTATTTGTAATTGTTCCATATTTTCATATATCATGTATGGATGGGGTCTTGCTGGTCTATTTAAACATGTAGACGATACATAATTATCTATATAAATTTTATTATCACATAATTTATTTTTAACAATATCCATAATTTCTTTGTTAAAACCAGTTGTGACACCAGTTCTAATACGTTTATCCATTAAATAGTCTAATGTTTTTTTAGTTTCAGGTATTATATCCATATATTCAATTGTATTTTGTTTTTGTATTTTATTAAAATCATTATAAATTTCTTCCTCTTCTCCATTATTAGGTACATGTCCATATTTGTTCATCCAATCTAAACATACATAGGGATCTTTTAATATTTCTTGTATATGTTCTAATTTATGCATACCCATATCTTTAAAAATAAGTCTGTCATCGATCTTTATATTTCTTCTTTGAAAAGAGTTTTTTAAAGAAAGGAATGGGGTTCGCGAGTATCTATCAACTATCGTTCCTCCAAGGTCAAATATACACGCACGAATATTCATTTTATATTTATATTAATCCTTATTTTTTAAATCATTAAAGTCCCATATTAATTCTTTGACAATTATCTCATAATATTTGTAATGTTTATTATCACTTTCTTTTATTCTTCGACTCACACTCATATGTGATGTTTTATTTTCGGGATATTCTTCATTTATATATTTTTCTATATCTCTAAAACTATTCATAATTTGACATGTATTATCTTTTTCATTTATAATAAGATACTTATAATTTACCATTTTATGTATTATATATTTTATCTTTATCTATTTTATATGTATCTATTTTATATGTATTATTTTTATCTAGTCTATTAATATAATGACTCGTAAAAATAGACGGACACGTAATAAGTCCACTCGTAGAAGTTTTAGAAAAGTTAGAAGATCGACTCGTAAAGAAAGAAGATCGACTCGTAAAGAAAGGCGTTCGACTCGTAAAGAAAGGCGTTCGACTCGTAAAGAAAGAAGATCGACTCGTAAAGTTAGAAGATCGACTCGTAAAGTTAGAAGATCGACTCGTAAAGAAAGAAGGTCGACTCGTAAGAAAAGGTC
>MDTD01053375.1_pt1 | contig 49963 bp, 41 predicted proteins | sample 811221 | NCBI WGS metagenome assembly MDTD01 (sample SAMN05326646, study PRJNA326480) | marine metagenome | isolation source: seawater | place: Pacific Ocean: South West | collected 2011 | reverse complement strand
CAAACCTCAATTTTAAATCAATTTTTAATAGGTTTTAAAGAAGTAAAAAAGACTGTCATATATTCTAATTTTATAGGATTTCCTTTAAAATTTTTATTAGTAATAATATTATTAAGTTTGGGATTAGACTTTAAAGGGTATCTCTACTCAGAAATAATTACACTAATATTTATATTAATTTCATTTATAGTCGTTTTAAAAAACATATTAAAAGAAAATTTTCTTTTTAGGATTAATTTTAAATGGGCTAAAAAAAAGGTTGTTATTTATGCTTTTACTTTTTTCTTGCTTGGAATCCTCTCAAAGTTTACAGGATTTTTAGACAAGTGGTTATTGTTAAAACACATGTCTATAAACGATGTTGGAATATATTATATGACCTTTACATTCATTAATTTTTTACCAATAATATTAAAATCAATAAACAAAATATTTGCTCCTATTGTTAGTGAAATCTGGGAACAAAAAAACATTAAGGAATTACAAATATTATATCACTTTTTTACCAAATGGAGTCTTATACTTTCTTTTCCGCTAGTTTTTTTTGTTATACTTTTTAATGAAGAGCTTATGCTGTTATTTGGATCAGACTTTGTTTCAGGAAAAAGAGTTTTGACAATATTAGCCATTGCTCATTCAATCGGAATTATGTTTGGATCAGTTAGAACAATATTACAAATGACAGATAAACACATAAATATTTTTTGGGTAGAAGTTTTTAGAACACTTTTTGTAGTAATACTTATGTGTGTATTGGTTCCTAGATATAAAATGGAAGGAGCCGCTTTTGCGTTGGGAACAGGTATTATAATAAATAATATTATTAACTATTTTATTTTATATAAACACTTAAAGATTAAACCATATAAAAAAGGATTTTGGAAAATAATAATGTTTATTGTTTTAAGCTCAACAATACTAATTATATTTTTCGGATTGTTAAGTAACGTTATTATGCTATCACACTGGTGTTGGATGGCGTTTTCTATGATACTTATATTTATAACTACATTTGTGTTATCAAAATTGTTGTGTTTTTCAAAACAGGACAAAGAGGTTTTGTCAAATATTTTCAAAAAGAACAAATGAAAAAAATACTAACACTATTAATTTTAACCGTTTCTACAACTTTGATTTCTCAAGAAAACATTAAGTACTCAGAAACAATTACATCAAAAGACCTATATAAACATATCTCTGTGCTAGCATCAGACTCTTTAGAAGGAAGAGAAACAGGTAAAAGAGGACAAAAAATGGCTGCAGACTATATAATGAATCATTTCAAAGACATAGGAATACCCCCATACAAAAACAACAGTTATTATCAAAAATTTAGAGTAAAAAATGGAAGACACTTATGCAAATGCGATGATTGTGACGTTGACATTATTAAAAGGATATTACGAACGAGCAACTATATAAACGGAGAAAATGTTCTTGGTTTTATAGAGGGTTCGGATTTAAAGAAGGAGTTAATTATTATTACAGCTCACTATGATCATTTAGGAAAACACGACAGCCTAATCTTTAATGGAGCAGATGATGACGCTAGTGGAACAGCCGCTTCTATGGAGATAGCGGAGGCGTTTATGATTGCAAAGAAAGAGGGCTTTGGACCCAGGAGATCGGTTTTGGTTATGGCGGTTTCCGGGGAAGAAAAAGGGCTTTTGGGTAGCAAGTATTATACAGACAACCCAACATATCCTTTAAAAAACACGGTAGCTAACCTTAATATAGATATGATTGGTAGAATAGGAGATTTTCATAACCATCCAAACTATGTATATTTAATAGGTTCAGACATGTTGAGCAAAGACCTACATAACCTAAGCGAAGAAGTAAACGAGAAACATACAAGACTTGAACTAGACTATACTTTTAACACAGAGAATGATCCCAACAGGTATTATTATCGTTCCGACCATTACAATTTTGCAAAAAACAACATTCCAGTTATATTTTATTTTAATGGAATACACGAGGATTATCACAAACCTACAGATACAATAGAAAAAATAAATTTTGATAAAATTGAGAAAATAACAAAACTAATATTTTTAACCGCTTGGGAAATCGTAAACAGAGACGAAAGAATTGTGGTTGACAAATAGACTAAAACGCAGTTTATACCTCAAAAAAGAAAGAGATTAAAATTTAAAAATTTTAATAGAGAAAAAACTATAAATCAAATTTTATTCCTTGAGCCAAAGGAAGTTCTTTTGTGTAATTTATAGTGTTGGTTTGTCTTCTCATATATATTTTCCAGGCGTCTGAGCCACTTTCTCTTCCTCCTCCAGTTTCTTTTTCTCCTCCAAAAGCCCCGCCTATTTCTGCTCCGCTAGTGCCAATATTTACATTAGCTATTCCACAATCACTTCCAGCTGCAGAAAGGAACATTTCTGCTTCACGTAAATTGGAGGTCATTATTGATGAAGACAGTCCTTGTTTTACACCATTTTGCATGTCAATAGCTTCTTCAAGTTTAGAATACTTCATGATGTATAAAATAGGGGCAAAGGTTTCGTCTTGCACAATTTCAAAATGATTTTTTGCCTCAATAATTACAGGATTTACATAACAACCACTTTCATATCCCTCTCCTTCTAAGACACCCCCCTCAACCAAGACATTACCCCCCTCTTCTTTTGCTTTTTCAATAGCTTTTAAATACATGTTTACCGCGTCCTTATCAATTAATGGACCAACATGATTACTCTCATCTAGGGGGTTTCCTATTTTAAGTTGTTTGTACGCAGAGGCAAGTTTAGATTTAACCTCTTCATAAACAGAATCATGTATTATCAACCTTCTTGTTGAGGTACACCTTTGTCCACAAGTACCAACAGCGCCAAACAAAGCTCCAACAATAGTAACCTCTAGATCAGCTTCTGGAGTAATTATTATAGCGTTGTTTCCTCCTAGCTCTAATAATGATTTACCAAATCTTCCGGCAACTTTAGACCCAACAATCCTCCCCATTTTAGTAGACCCCGTAGCAGATATTAGTGGCAGCCTATCATCAACAGTCATCATCTCGCCTACAACATAATCACCGTTTATAATACACGAAACCCCCTCGGGTAAATTATTTTCCTTTGCGACTTCATTCCAAATATTTTGACAAGCGACCGCACAAATAGGGGATTTTTCAGAAGCCTTCCAAACACAGGTGTCTCCACAAACCCACGCTAAAGCCGTGTTCCAGTTCCAAACAGCAACAGGAAAATTAAAAGCAGAAATTATTCCTACTACGCCAAGAGGGTGGTATTGTTCGTACATCCTGTGTCCCGGACGCTCAGAGTGCATGCTCAACCCATAGAGCTGACGCGACAAACCAACAGCAAAATCACAGATGTCTATCATTTCTTGAACCTCTCCCAGTCCCTCTTGTAAAGATTTGCCCATTTCATAAGAAACCAGCTCTCCTAGCGCCTGTTTGTATTCTCTTAATTTTTCACCATATTGTCTTACAATTTCCCCTCTTTGAGGAGCGGGTCTTAGCCTCCACTCTTTAAACGCTGTCGTCGCAGATTGAATTACCTTTTCATATTCTTCCGGTGTAGTTGTGGTTACCCTTCCAATTAAACTCCCATCGACAGGAGAATATGAGGAAATTTCCTTTCCCCCACCAAAAGACTGTTGTCCGGTTGAGGTTCCGTGATTTGTTTCTTTAATACCTAAAATATCTAAAGAGTTCTTAATGTCGATCATTTGTTTTTTTGTTAGAATTAAGTTACAAAAATAAAAAAAAACTAAAGCGAATTAGCTTTTATGAATAACCGTAGCTGAAGATTGAGATTTTGGAAAAATAGTAACATCTGCAATGTTTACCCTTTCTGGACAATTTACAATATAAGAAATTAGATCAGCAACATCATCTGCGACAAGAGGCTCATAGCCAAGGTATACATCGGAAGACTTTTTAACATCCCCTTTAAAACGAGTTTTTGAAAAATTAGTTTCTACCGCACCAGGAGCTATGTTACTAACCTTTATGTTATGTTTTGTCAACTCTATTCTCATTCCTTCACTAATAGACTCAACTGATTTTTTAGAAGCGCAATACACCACGCCGCCTTCATAAGTCTCTTTGCCGGCAACAGAACTAATGTTAATTATATGGCCACACTCTTTTTCAACCATCCTTGGAATTACCGCTTTAGACACATATAACAAACCCTTTACATTTCCATCAATCATTACTTCCCAATTTTCAACATCATCATCAACCAATAGGTCTTTCCCGTGTGCGTTACCAGCATTGTTAATCAAAACATCAACATCTCTCCATTCTTTATCTAAAGAGCCAATTTTTTTAAAGACATCATTTTTGTTTCTTACGTCAAAAACCAAACAAATAACACGTGTAAGTTTAGAAAGAGAGTTTTTTAAATCAAGCAGATTTTTTTCATTTCTACCACATAAAATTAAATTAAAGCCGAAACAGGCAAGTTTCTTTGCGGTAGCAAGGCCAATACCTGAACTAGCCCCCGTGATTAAAGCAACCCTCATTGTTCTTGACTTTTTTCATTATAGTTACACGCGTCATCTTCTAAATCTAAACATTCAAAATCCTCCTGTTCTTGAATTTCTAACTTTTTCTTCTCTTTAACCAGTGTCCAAGCCATAATTAAGCTGCAAATAATTATAACATATAAAAACACCCCCTCAAAATTGATTTCAGTACCCAATAAACCTTTAGGGATAGCATAAAACAACAAAATAGTAAGCAAACCCCTTGGGGCTAAGTACAACTCGGGGGTAATTTCTCTAACTTTAATCGTTCTTGAAAACAAGAATAGTGTTATAGACCTCACAAAAAAGATTATAAAAACGATTGAAGCCCCGATTAAAAACGAATTTAAATTAAACAAATCTCCCAACTGTATAGACCAACCAAAAAGTATAAAGAAGAATGTTCTGATGACAAACGCAGACTCCAAAGTAACTGTTTTAAAGTCTTCAATAATTCCCAGGGTTTTTTCTTCATTGTCAATTAATTTAAATAAGACCCCCCTGAAAAACAGCTTATAATTATTTAAGATAAGCCCAAACATAAGTATAATTATCAAAGACGAAAGGTTTAACATCTCTCCAAAAGCATAAAGTATCATTAGGACAGAGATTAACAAAAACAGCTTTGCCTGCCCTTTTAACTTTTGAAAAACATAAATTAGAAAATAAGAAATTACTATTGAAAACGCGGTTGTTCCAACCAAATCCCCAATAATAAAACCATAATCACCCGTTTTTTCGTTTACCGGGTTTAATAACCCTAAGACAGTATAAAAAGCTATAATTCCAACAATATCAGAAAACGTACTTTCATAAATTAAAAATTCCCGCTTATTTTCTTCAACCGAGCTTATAGATGGCAATAAAATTGCTGAGCTTAAAATTGACAGAGGGACCGTTAAAAGTAAAGAAATAGATAAGTCTATTTTAAAAAATTGATTTAAAAATAACGCCGCTAAATAAGAGGTTCCTCCCAAAGTAATAACGCTTACCAAAAAAGACTTAAAGATAATAAAAACTTTATTTTTTAATAGTTTTAATCCGAGCGCCCCGTCCAAAACTATCAAAATTAACCCAACGGTTCCCAGTACCTCTAAAACAAACGAAAACTTGTTTTGCCAAGGGACATAAAACCCAACAATCATTCCTAAAGCAATAAGCATTAATACCGAAGGAATTCCAGAACTCTTTGAAAAAGAGTTAAAAAAATAGGAAATAATAATTATAGAGGCAAAAATTATAATATAATGATATGTTGATAAAACCTCTAACATCAAAAAAGCCTCATTATGTCGTTTCCATTTGCGAAAATTAACAAAGAAAACAAGATAACCATGCCCCCAATCTGAGCGTATTCTATAACTTTTTCTGGGGCGGGGTTTCTCATTACGATTTCATATAATAAAAACATAACATGGCCACCGTCTAAAGCGGGTATAGGCAACAAGTTCATAAAAGCCAACATCAATGACAGAAATGCTGTAAGTTCCCAAAAAGTGTGCCAATCCCAAGATGATGGAAACATGCTTCCAATAGCTCCAAACCCTCCCATTTCACTTGCTAAGTCATTATCAGCGTTAAAAATCAAAGCAAATTGACTAATATACTCGCCTAGTCTTGTCATAGCTAATCTGTATCCAGCGGGGAAAGACTCTAGGAAACTAAATTTTACCACGGACAACTTGAAATTATTGTCTAAAGAGAATCCAATTTTTCCGTCTTCAGAAACTTCAACTTGCACCACACTATAATCCCCCCCCCGATCTAAAACAACAGACACGACTTTAGATTTGTTTTTCAACAACTCTCTTTTAAACTCATCAAAATATTTGGTTGGGACCCCATTAACAGACACTAAAATGTCTCCGGATTTTATTCCAGCTTTTGCCGAAAATGAATTTTCACTTACTTCGGCAACTTTAACAACAGATCTTGGAACAAATAATTTTTCCTTGCCACTGTTTTTCCAGTGTTTAATAAAATTATCACCAATCACTACTCTTTCAAGAGACTCGTTTCTTACAACATCAACCACAAAAGATTTGTCTCGCAAAACCATATCTTTGTTGATGTCAGTAAAACGATCAATACCCAACCCGTCAACAGCAATTATTTTGTCTCCGTTTTCAAAACCAATTTCTTTGGCAAAGTCACTACAAATTACACCATTTACAACATCGTCATTTTTAAGATATGTGTCATTCCAAACAAACAATATCATTGAATAAATAAAAATGCCTAACAACAGATTGACAGTAACCCCCCCCAACATTATAATTAATCGTTGCCAAGCGGGCTTGGCTCTAAACTCCCACGGCTCAGGGTCTTTTTTCATCTGATCCTTGTCCATGCTTTCATCAATCATACCCGATATTTTAACATACCCCCCCAGAGGAAGCCACCCAATACCATATTCTGTGTTTCCAATCTTTTTCTTTACTAAAGAAAACCACGGATCAAAAAACAAATAAAATTTTTCTACTCGAGTTTTAAAAAAACGAGCTGGTATAAAGTGTCCTAACTCATGTAGAACAACTAAAATCGACAAACTAAAAATAAGTTGTAGTGTTTTTGAAAGTATTTCCATTTATAATAATTCCCTAGCTAAAATTCTTGTTTCAACATCTGTATTAATATAATCCTCTAATGAAGGATTTTTTACAAAAGTAATCTTTTCCATACAATTTTCAATAATATCTGACATAGATAAAAAACCTATTTTATCATTTAAAAAAGATTCAACGACAATTTCGTTTGCTGCGTTTAATATACATGACATGTTCCCACCTTTTTCTAACGATTGATAAGCTAAATCAAGATTTCTAAAGGTTTTAGTATCGGCTTTTTCAAATGTTAGATTTGGGTAGTCAAAAAAACTAAATCGTTTGAAGTTATTTTTCAGCCTCTTGGGAAACCCTAAAGCGTATTGTATAGGAAGTTTCATGTCAGGCAATCCTAATTGAGAAATCACCGAGCCGTCTGTAAATTGTACCGCTGAATGAATAATAGATTGAGGGTGGACCACCACTTCAATTTGATCAGATTGTAAATCAAAAAGCCATTTTGCTTCAATTACCTCTAGGCCTTTGTTCATTAAAGAAGCAGAGTCAATTGTAATTTTCGCTCCCATATCCCAGTTGGGATGATTTAAAGCTTGTTTTTTTGTGATTTTTAAAAGATCCTCTCTTTTTTTCCCCCTAAAAGGACCTCCAGACGCTGTTAGATATATTTTTTCTATGGGGTTGTTGCTCTCTCCAGATAAACATTGAAATATTGCGGAGTGCTCAGAGTCAACAGGATAAATACAAGCCCCATACTGTCGACACATACTAGTAATTAAATCACCAGCAACCACCAAGGTTTCTTTGTTTGCTAAAGCGATATTTTTTCCAGACTTTATAGCTCTTATAGTTGGTTTTAGTCCAGCGTAACCCACGAGCGCGGTAAGCACAACATCTATATTATCATTTTCAACGACCTCCTCAAGAGAGCTTTTGCCAGAAAAAACCTTTATTCCCAAATCAAACAATGCGTTGTTTACCTGATTGTATTTTTCCTTGTTTGTTATAACAACAACATTTGGCTTGTATTTTATTGCTTGAGCAATTAATAAATCAGAATTATTATTTGCGGTTAAAACCTCTATAACAAATCTCTCGGGGTGAGCGTCAATTACCTCAAGAGTTTGTGTTCCTATTGAACCGGTTGAACCTAATATGGCAATGTGTTTTTTATTGACCTCCATTATAATTTATATTTTAATAATTCATCTGCAATTTTTCTGTCGTTTGCAAGTCTAGGAACCTTGTTTTGCCCCCCCAACTTACCAACAGATTTCATATAACTTCTGAAAGACCCCTTTTTTAGAACAGTAATTTTTAGTGTTTGTAAAACCCTGCCTTTAATTAAATCTTCATAGTATTTATTTAACTTTTGTAGATTTCTGTCCAATTCTTTCGAAAAGAGATCTAATCCGTTAGTTTCTCCCTCAAACTCAACAAACCATTCGTGATATGGCAAACCTTTATTAGGATTTATCTGAGGAGCTAAATGCAGTTCATTTACTCTAAAAGGAAAATCTTCTAGGGTAAGTTTTAAACTTTTTTCCACCTCTTCTGCAATTACGTGTTCACCAAAAGCAGAGGTAAAATGCTTTATTCTGCCTGTAACAATAATTCGATAAGGATCGAGACTAACAAACCTTATCGTGTCTCCAATATTATAACCCCACAAACCGGCGTTTGTACTTAAGACTATAACATAATTTATTCCTAACTCCACCCCCTCCAAAGAAACTCTGCTTGGGTTTTCATTAAAAAAATCATGAGAAGGAATAAACTCATAAAAGATACCATGATTTACACATAATAACATTCCGACTTCCTTTTGAGAGTCTTGATACGCAATAAAACCCTCAGACGCGGGGTACAACTCTATACCATCCACCTTCTTTCCAATCAAGTTTTCAAAAGACTTTCTATACGGCTCAAAATTCACCCCCCCATAAATAAATAAATCAAAATGAGGAAAAACATCTTTGATTTGTCTTCCGGTCCGTTTTTTAAGTTTTTCAAAATACATTTGAACCCAAGGCGGAATTCCAGAGATTAAACTCATTTTTTCATTAACAGTCTCGTTTACAATTTCATCTACTTTTAATTCCCAATCTTCAATACAATTGGTTTCAAATGAAGGAAGTCTGTTTTTTGTTAGGTAAGACGGCACATGATGAGCTACAATTCCAGAAAGCCTACCAGTTAAAACGTTTCCTGTTTTGTCTAAAACAGGGCTGCCCTGTAGAAAAATCATTTTACCCTCTACAATAGAAGTGTTTTTTGTTTCTGAGATATAAGAAAGAATAGCGTCTCTAGCGGCTGTTATATGGTTCGGCATACTTTCTTTGCTAATAGGAATGTATTTTGTTCCAGAGGTGGTACCGGAAGTTTTACAAAAATATATTGGTCTATTTGGCCACAAAACATTTTCTTCTCCCTCCTTAATTCTGTTTATATATAGAGACAGATCTTCATAGTCCCTAACAGGCACTCTTTTCTTAAAATCAGAATAACTTTTAATTGAAGAAAAGTCATGATCTTTTCCAAAAACAGTGCTTTTTCCACGATTTATTAAATTATAAAACACTTTAGACTGATAATTTACCGCGTTATTTTTCCATTTTTTGTTTTTAAGAACAACATAATTAGCGAAGGGAAGGCTTAAAAAAGATTTAATACTCATTTTAAAAAGAAATATAGTTTTCAGGGTCTACACTTTCTCCGTTTTTCCATAATTCAAAATGTAAATGAGGTCCAGAGGTAAGCTCTCCACTATTTCCAATTACCGCAATAGGATCTCCCTTTTTTACATAGTCCCCAACCTCTTTTAACAAAGAAGAGTTGTGTTTGTAAAAAGACAAAAATCCACCCGAATGTTGAACAGCTATTACAAAGCCGGTTTCCTTTGTCCAGTCACTTGTGACAACCACCCCCTCAGAAACAGAACTAATAATAGCCCCCACCTTGCTTACAATATCCACCCCAAAGTGTTTGTTTGGCTTGTTGTATTTGTCAATTAACACCCCCTTCAAAGGTCTTAAAAAATAATTATTAACTTCAGAAGAAACAGAGACATAATCTCCGCTAGATTTTTTTTCAACTTTTAATCTAAACAAAGAATCTTCTGTTGAAACGTTCAAATCTAAGGTGTTGTCAGTGTTGTTTTCTAATGATTTATTTTTAATTTCTATTACTTCTCCTCCACGAAGAATTGTTTTTAAATTGTCCACATAAAAGTCTCTGCCTTCGATTAATGTGACCAGAGAGTCTACTTTTGTTGCCATTTTTACTAGTTCTTTGTGTGTTTCTAACTTTGTTTTTCCAGGAACATATTCTTTAAGTGGGGTAAAAGAAAACAATAGAAACGTTGTAAAAACCAAAACCAAACTAACCACGAAAGTCATCGAAAGAACTATTAAGGGAGTAATTTTTATAACAACTCTTTCTTCAAAAGTTCCGTCATTCAGGATTACTAAACGATATTTGTTTTTTAGTTTTCTTAAAAAGTGATATTTTGAATTATCCGTCATAAAACCTTGCAAATATCATAAAAATATACTCATATTTGCTGTATAATTTCAATCGAAATAAAATAAATTAAAATTATTTCAGTTTGTTTACCGAAAGAAATGAAAATATTGAATATTAGAATCTGTATACCGATACTATTGTTTTTTCTAACAATAAACTCTTGTTCTACTAAGAAAAAGACCTTTGTGCATAGAAAATATCACGACATTACAGCAAGGTACAACGGTTATTTTAATGGGAAACAAAGCTTGAAATATGGAATACAAAAGCTAGAAAAAGCTCATAAAGACGATTATTCCAACATTCTTTCAGTTTTCAGACACAACAATATTACAAATTCTACAGGTCATCACGCGTATATAGACAAGTCAATAAAAAAAGGATCTATCGTTATACAAAACCACTCTATAAATATTAGAAACAAAGAGTATTGCAAATGGATTGATGACAGTTATTTTTTAGTTGCAAAGTCATATTATTTTAAAGGTCAATTTTTGGAGGCGAAAAGAACCTTTGAGTTTATTAAAAAGAAATGGAAAAAAACCGAATTAGCATATGAATCAGAATTATGGACGGCAAAATGTTTTATTGCTTTGGGAGACTATCAATCTTCCGAAAACATATTAGATCAACTACAATCTAAAAAAAGGTTTCCGGAAAAATTAGACAGAGACCTACATTTAACATTGGCGGACCTGTACTTAAGGCAAAATTTATTTTCCGATGCAGCGGACGAATTAAAATCAGCTTGTAAACGCATAAAAAGAAAAAATAAGAGAGCTAGATATTATTACATCATAGCTCAAATATATCAAGAAGCTGGAAACGTAAAACAATCTAAAAAATATTTTGAGTTGGTGTTAAAATCAAATCCAGAGTATGAAATGGTATTTAACGCTAAAATGAATTTAGCAAGAACTCTTAGAAACAAAAAAGACCTGGGTCAAATGAGGGTTAATTTGACAAAAATGGTTAAGGATGAAAAAAACAAAGATTACTTAGACCAAATATATTTCACTTTAGCTGAAATGGACATTATAGATAAAGATAGCGTTTCAGCAATTGAAAACTATACACTTTCAACAAAATACAGTGTTGATAATGATGTTCAAAAATCTATTTCTTTTTTACAGTTAGGCAAAATATACTATAACAGATCTGATTATACCTCCTCAAAAACTTTTTACGATAGCGCCTACACATTTATGCCAGAAGAACACCTCCATTTTGAAGAAACTAAACACACACAAAAGATATTGGAAAAACTAGTGGGTCACTTAACAACCATATCCCTAGAAGATAGTTTGCAAAAACTGTCTAATCTTCCCGAATCAGAAGTTAGAGAAATTATTCAATCAATTATTGCAGAAATAGTAAAAAAAGAACAAGAAGAATTAAGAGAAAAACAAAATAGAGCAAATCGAGGAATGCTAGACAGGGGGGGTAGAAATAGTGATTTTGGAACAAACACCTCTGGAGGAAAATGGTATTTCTACAATCCAGCAACCCTAAGTTTTGGACTGTCGGAATTTCGAAAGAAATGGGGAAAACGTAAATTAGAAGACGATTGGAGAAGGGCTAATAAAAAGACTTTAAATGCTTTTGAGGGAGATTCCACATCATTAGATAAAGTTAAAAATCAAAAAAACCAAGATTTAAAGTCAGAACAATATTACTTAGACCAAATCCCCAAAACAAAAAAAGAGGTTTCAGAGTCCAACACAAAAATAATTAATGCTTATTACCAAGCCTCGATTATATATAAAGAAGAGTTAGAGGAGTTGAGCAAATCCGAAAACATGCTGGAAAAATTAGTAAGAAGGTTTCCAAATCATGAAGAATTAACACCCCTATCCTATTATTTAATGTACAGTTTGCAACTAGAAAACAAAAACATATCTAAATCAAACAAAACAAAACAAACGTTAATTGATAAATTCCCAGAGAGTAACTATGCAAAATCACTTTTGGACAGCAACTATATACAATCTGTTCTTAATGAAAAAGCAAAACTAGAAATTGAGTATTATAATATTTACAACTATTATTTGAAAGACAGCTTTGAATTATCTTATAATTATTCCACAATAAAATTACAAGAATCTGTAAGTGACGAAAACTCCAAATACCAGCCCAAATATTTCTTGATTAATATATTGTCGGGGTTTAAATTAAACAGAGACACTCTTGCGTTTATAAAAAATCTTGAAGAAGGAGGTGTAAAATACCCAAACACACATACGTCAGAGAGGTGTAAGAATTTACTTTCGACACTTAAAAACACCCAAGGTCTAGAAGAGAGAAACACCACCGCGATTCTAAAAACACCCTATAGGTATAAAGACAACACTGATCATTACCTATTGATTTTGTTGCCAAAAGAGAAAGCAGACATAAATTATATAAAAACAATTGTTTCTGATTTTAACGCTAAAAACTATAGTATTGAAAATTTAGAAATTAATACAATGTTAATGGGGATGGAACAACATATTTTGTTAGTTAAAACCTTTAAGAACACGATAGATGTATCATCTTATGGAAAAACCTTGTTTTCCAACCCAGATTTGTTAAAAGAAATAAATAAAACAACATTTAAAAAAATTATTATTTCACAACAAAATTTCATAGAGTTTTATAAAAACAAAGATTTAGACGGGTATACAAAGTTCTACGATAATAATTATTTATAAGTTAGATAAACCCAAAAAATATGTTATTTTAGCTTTGTTAAATTAATATCAAATATGTTTTCAAACAACAATAACATGAAAAATCCAACAAACAACACGTCTGTAGTAAACATGCTTGGAAATGGCACGGTAATTAATGGAGATATTCAATCAAAAAGTGACATTAGAATTGATGGAACGCTAAAGGGTTCCGTTAAAACGGAAGGAAAACTGGTTGTAGGCCCATCTGGCATTGTAGAGGGCGATGTAGTTTGTTCTAATGCTGATATTGCCGGAGAAATAAAAGCAAAAATCACAGTGTCACAACTCTTGGCTTTAAAATCTACATCAAAACTAAACGGTGATATTATAACAAATAAACTTTCAATTGAGCCTGGAGCAACTTTTTCAGGGTCTTGTAGCATGGGAGCGGTTATTAAAGACATAAAACATGCGGAGAAACAAGAGAAAAAAGAAAAGTCCGCGTAACAAATATCTCATACTTACATCCGTTTCGTTTCAAATGGGGGCCGCGTTTTACCTGGCCTCGTATTTAGGTTCTTACCTTGATGAGAAATATATGTTCGAAAAAAAATGGAGCACAATTTCTCTAATCTTAATAGCTTTATTTTTTTCCATTTATAACATACTAAAACAAATAAAAAAAATAAACAATGAAAAATAATGTTTTAAACTTTCATGTTTTGTTGGTTTTTACGTTAACACTTTCATTTGTAATACATAATTTTATTGTTGATTCTTCCCGTCTGTTATTTTTATACATTTTAAACTTTTCTATTGCAATTTTTGTTTATTGGATGGTTTTTCTTTTAAGAAATAAACAAAAAGAATCCTTGGGGTATTATTTTTTAGTAGGGACGCTTATAAAATTCTTAGTTTTTTTCTTTATAATATTACCAGTTTTTAAAGAGGATGAGGTTGTTACAAAAACAGAATTTTTTTCCTTTTTTATCCCCTATATCATATCCTTGTTTGTTGAAACGAAATGTTTAATTTCTCTGTTAAATTCAGACGATTAATTTGTCTTTTTTTCTTTTCTTAAATTATTCAAAAAAACACACACTCATATTAATAGAAATATCTATTTTTGGGCGGATTTTAAAAAGATAAGTTAAGTCTGTTAAAATGAAAATAAAAACTATAACCCTAACACTTGTATTTTCTACCTTTTTAAGTTTACACTGTCCTGCTGGACCCCCAGCAAATTATGAGGGAGAGCGAGATGTTAGAGCGGAATACAGTGACTTTAAAAATCATCACCTACTAGACAACCACTCGTTCAAATTATTTAAATATGAAACAGAGGAAGGGACTAAATATGTTTCTTTTCCTCTCCCAATAATTTTATGGGATAATGGTATCCAAACATTCTTATCCTCAAGGTTTTATTTTGGAAAAAAAGTAGTAGAACATAATAATGGGAGCTACTACAAACTTTATCACAACAAGATTTACAAAACAGATGAATTAGGCACAATAAATTATGATGAGAACGACAAAGTATTAAATGAAAAGCCATTAGATTTTTCCATCACAAAGAACGTTGTTCTTATTTTAATTTGTCTGGCATTAATGATGGTAATTTTTGGTAGAATGGCTAAATCTTATAAAAACAACCCTATGCCAACTGGAATTGGGAGGCTGTTAGAGCCAATTGTACTTTACATAAGAGACGATATTGCAAGACCAAATATTGGAGAAAAACATTATAAAAGATACATGAGTTTTTTGCTAACAGTGTTTTTCTTTATTTGGATTGTAAACCTTTTTGGACTCACTCCAATAGGGTCTAATGTTACAAATAATATTGCTGTAACCGCTTCACTAGCAGTTCTCACTTATTTAATCACAACATTTACAGCAAATAAAGGTTATTGGGGTCATATTTTTTGGATGCCAGGAGTTCCTGTCCCAATGAAAATATTATTAGCTCCTATTGAATTATTGGGAACAATTATTAAGCCGTTTTCATTAATGATACGTTTATACGCGAATATAACTGCTGGTCACGTAGTATTAATGAGTATACTAGGACTTATATTTATATTTAAAAATTTACTTGGAGGAACACTGTCGTTTGGATTAGCGTTTGCTTTATCGTTATTAGAGTTGTTGGTATGTGCTCTTCAAGCTTATATATTTACAATGTTGTCTGCTCTTTATTTTGGTTCTGCTGTAGAAGAACACCACGATGAGCATTAAAAATATTAACTAGAATGTTTAATTTAAATCAATTTAATTATGGAAATTCCTAAAATTATTGGTGCAGGATTAGTAGTAATCGGAGCTGGTATTGGTATTGGTAGAATTGGTGGCTCTGCAATGGAAGCTATTGCAAGACAACCAGAAGCTACTGGTAAAATCCAAACAGCTATGCTAATTGCCGCAGCTCTTATTGAGGGTATTGGATTTGCTGCTTTATTTGCGGTATAACAAAACCAAAAATCAAAACTACAAGGGTTGCTTGTAGTTTTGATTTGTTTAAATTAACAAATTAGAAAAATTAAAAAAAATGGAAAAATTACTTAACGACTTCTCACTAGGACTGTTTGTGTGGCAAACACTACTATTTGTAATATTAGTATTCTTTTTAAGAAAGTATGCTTGGAAGCCAATATTAAACGCGGTGGAAGAAAGAGAAGAAGGCATTAAAAATGCTTTAGATTCTGCAGAAAAAGCTAAAGAAGAAATGGAAAATCTTAACGCGGATAATGAGAGAATTTTGGCGGAAGCAAGGTTAGAAAGAGATAATCTGTTGAAGGAAGCTAGAGAAATGAAAAATAATATTATTAATGAGGCAAAAGATCAAGCTAATACTGAAGCTGATAAGATTTTAACCTCTGCTAAAGAACAAATTAATAACGAGAAGATGAAAGCAATTACTGAGTTAAAAAATTCAGTAGCTGATCTTTCAATTGATATGGCGACCATGGTATTAAAATCAGAATTAAAGGACGCAAACAAACAAAAAGAATTAGTTTCATCAGCTTTAAAAGAAGCAGAACTTAACTAGTAAAAAAATGAAAGCAACCAGACTCTCATCAAGATACGCAAAATCACTACTTAGTTTGGTGGTAGAGCAGAACAAATTAGAAGACACTCTTTCTGATATGAAACACATTGTAAGCGTGTGCTCAGAAAACAAAGACTTGACTTTACTATTAAAAAGCCCAATTGTAAAAACAGACAAAAAGATGTCTATTTTATCTGAAATATTCTCAAAATCAGTTTCAGATTTAACAATGTCTTTTGTTCATATTATTACCTCTAAAAAAAGAGAAATGTATTTAGAGGGTATAGCGGAAAGTTTTATTTCTCTATACAAAGTACACAATAACATAGAATCAGTTACTCTAACAACCGCCGCGCCAATTGACGAAAACACAAAATCAGAAATTTTATCTTACATTAAGAAAAATGGAAAAACAGATGTTGAATTAACAGAAATTATTGATGAGGATATATTGGGAGGAATGATTGTGAAAATGGGAGACAAACAGTTAGACGCAAGTGTAATCAGAGATATAAAAGAATTAAAGAAAACATTTAACAAAAACCTTTACATAAAGGACTTCTAAAAACAAAAACTAAAACAATGGCAGAAGTAAAACCAGCTGAAGTATCAGCAATTTTAAGACAACAACTTTCAGGATTCAAATCAGAATCTCAATTAGAGGAAGTTGGAACAGTATTACAGGTAGGAGATGGTATTGCTCGTATTTATGGGCTTACAAATGTTCAATCTGGAGAGTTAATTGAGTTTGAAAATGGATTAAGAGCTATCGTACTAAATCTTGAAGAGGATAATGTTGGTGCGGTGCTTTTAGGGCCGTCAAAAGGAATTAAAGAGGGAGATACTGTAAAAAGGACAAATCAAATTGCATCCATCAATGTAGGTGAGGGAATGTTAGGTAGAGTTGTAGACACAATGGGAAATCCTATTGATGGCAAAGGACCTATAGAAGGCGAAACATATGAGATGCCAATTGAAAGAAAAGCTCCCGGTGTAATTTACAGACAACCTGTTAATGAGCCACTACAAACTGGATTAAAAGCTGTTGACGCTATGATACCTGTGGGTAGAGGGCAGAGAGAGTTGATTATTGGAGATAGACAAACTGGCAAAACAGCTGTTGCTATTGACACAATTATCAATCAAAAGGAGTTTTACGATAAGGGAGAGCCTGTATTTTGTATTTATGTAGCGGTAGGCCAAAAAGCTTCAACAGTTGCAGCACTTGCAAAAACCCTAGAAGACGCGGGAGCTTTGGCATATACAGTTATTGTTTCTGCAAATGCATCTGACCCAGCTCCTATGCAATTTTACGCTCCACTATCAGGAGCTGCAATTGGAGAGTATTTTAGAGATACAGGTAGACCAGCTTTAATTGTTTTTGATGATTTGTCAAAGCAAGCCGTAGCCTACAGAGAGGTGTCCCTTTTACTTAGAAGACCACCAGGAAGAGAAGCCTATCCAGGAGATGTGTTTTACTTACATTCAAGATTATTAGAAAGAGCTGCAAAAGTAATTAATGACGACACTATTGCTTCTCAAATGAATGATTTACCAGAATCATTAATAGGTAAAGTAAAAGGAGGTGGCTCTTTGACAGCTCTCCCAATTATTGAAACTCAAGCGGGAGATGTATCCGCATATATTCCAACAAACGTTATTTCTATTACTGATGGACAGATTTTCTTAGAGTCTAACCTTTTCTTGTCTGGTGTACGTCCTGCAATTAATGTGGGTATTTCTGTATCTAGGGTGGGGGGTTCAGCTCAAATTAAATCTATGAAAAAGATATCTGGAACATTAAAACTAGACCAAGCTCAATATAGAGAGTTAGAGGCTTTTGCTAAGTTTGGATCTGATCTTGATGCCGCCACAACAGCTGTAATTGAAAAAGGTAAAAGAAATGTTGAAATATTAAAACAGGGACAGTATTCCCCATTAAGAGTTGAGGAACAAGCTGCTATAATTTATTGTGGAACAAACGGATTGTTAATGAATGTTCCTGTTGAAAAAATTAAAGAATTTGAAACAGAGTTCATTTCTTTCATGCATGAAAAACATCAAGACACTTTAGACGCTTTAGCTGCTGGGAAATTAACAGATGAAATTAAATCTATAATTGAGGGGGTGGCTGCGGATCTTTCTCAGAAATACGCTAAATAATTATGGCGAACTTAAAAGAAATACGTTCTAGAATCACCTCTGTAGGGTCTACAATGCAGATAACCTCCGCAATGAAGATGGTGTCTGCCGCTAAATTAAAAAGAGCTCAAGACGCGATAACCCAAATGAGACCTTATGCAAATAAACTTACAGAATTGCTTTCAAGTTTGAGCTCAACATTAGATAGTTCAGAGGGAGGTGTTTACACTAAGAATAGAGAGTTAAAAAAAGTTTTATTTGTCACCATAACTTCTAATAGGGGGCTGTGTGGCGGATTCAATGCAAACATAATTAAAAAAGCCAAATCTTTAATAGAGGGTGAATATCTGGATGTTGAGGTAGAATTTCTGTCGATTGGAAAAAAATCTTCAGAGTATTTTACTAAAAATTCTTATAACGTTATTTCAACACATGATGATTTATATTCGGATTTAACTTATAAGAATACCTCAGAAATAGCTCAGTCTTTAATGGATCTCTTTATAAATGATGAGTATGATAAAGTAGTGTTGTTGTATAACCAATTTAAAAATGCGGCAACCCAAATCGTAATGAATGAACAGTTTTTACCGGTTGAATCATCAGAAGAGTCTAACACTCCTGCTGGGGATTATATTTTTGAGCCAAATCAAAAAGATATTGTTGAGAGTTTAATACCAAAATCTTTAAAAACACAACTTTTTAAAGCGGTTTTGGACTCACACGCATCTGAACATGGAGCAAGAATGACCGCAATGCATAAAGCTACAGACAATGCTGGAGAACTTAAAAAAGAATTGACATTATCTTACAATAAGGCGCGTCAAGCAGCAATTACAGGAGAAATCCTAGAAATTGTTGGTGGAGCAGAAGCTTTAAACGGATAAGAAAACTTAAGATTAAGTTGTTAAAAAACCTCTAGAATATAGAGGTTTTTTTAATTCAACATATATCTGAAACATTATATTTGTATAAACAAATATAACAATGGAATTTAATAATATTTTAGTAAAGACATCCAATAGTATATCTTATATAACTATTAACAGACCAAAGCAATTAAACGCTTTAAACTCGGAGACAATAACAGAGTTAAATACTGCAATCACGTACTCTGAAAAAAACAATGAAGTAAGATGTATTATATTAACAGGCGGCGGAGAAAAGGCTTTTGTGGCCGGCGCGGACATTAAAGAATTTGCAGGCTTTAATACTATTCAAGGAGAAAACTTAGCGAGAAAGGGACAAGAAATATTGTTTGATTTACTAGAAAATTGCTCTAAACCAACCATTGCAGCCATTAATGGATTTGCTCTTGGAGGGGGGTTGGAGTTAGCAATGTCTTGTCATATTAGGGTTGCATCAACAAATGCTAAAATGGGATTACCCGAGGTTTCTTTAGGGGTTATCCCTGGATATGGTGGCACTCAACGACTTGCAAATCTTGTAGGAAAAGGGAAAGCTATAGAACTAATATCAACCGCTGGAATGATATCTGCAGAAGAAGCTTTGCAATGGGGGTTAGTAAACACGACGTGTGAACAATTAGAATTGATGTCGATTTGTGAAAAAATTGCCATTAAAATATGTAGAAATTCTCCAAAAGCAATTTCTTCCGCTATCAAATCAGTAAATGCTGGTTTTATTGACGGTGTTGATGGTTATGAGGTAGAGAAAACAGAATTTGGAAAATGTTTCGGAACAGATGAATTTATAGAGGGTACAACAGCATTTTTAGAAAAAAGAAAAGCAAATTTTAATTGAATCCACTTAAAAAATTAGCGGGACAAACTGTAATTTATGGTTTAAGTAGTGTTGTTGGTAGACTACTTAACTATTTACTCGTTCCTCTTTATACCCGTTATTTTTTACCAGAAGAATATGGAATAGTAACAGAATTATACGCATATGTAGCTTTTTTAGTAGTTATACTTACATATGGAATTGAAACAGCTTTTTTTAGATATTCACAAAAAGTATCAAACAAAAGAACTGTATATAGCACCGCTTTAATTTCGTTGTTGATTTCTTCTAGTATTTTTATACTTATAATTTTTTGTTCAGCCCAACCAATATCAAATTGGCTTCAATATCCAAATAACGCAGACTATGTAAGGATTTTTGCACTTATAATTGGTTTAGACGCTGTGTCCGCTATTTCATTTGCTAAATTGAGAGAAAAAAATAATGCAACAAGATTTGCGTTGATAAGGTTATTAAACATCTTTGTCAATATTGGTTTAAACCTGTTTTTTATTATTTACTGTCCATACGCAATAGAGAAAGGGTTGTCTTCTGCAGATTTTGTAAACTCTATTTACTATGAAAGTTATGGTATTGGATATATTTTTATTGCAAATTTAATAGCAAGTATTGTTACATTTATCATGTTGCTCCCAGAGATGATAAAATCTGTTTGGATCTTTGAAAAATCATTGTGGAGGAAAATGATGATTTACGCTTTTCCTTTATTAATAGCGGGGTTAGCGGGAATGACCAATGAAACTATTGATAGGATACTTTTAAAACATTTATTACCTCAAAATTTAAATGTTTCAGCAGAAATAGGTTTGTATGGAGCTTTTTATAAACTATCTATTTTAATAGTTCTTTTTATACAAACGTTTCGTTTTGCAGCAGAACCATTTTTCTTTGCTCAAGAAAAAGAGAAGAATTCAAGACATGTATACGCTGTAGTAATGAAGTTTTTTGTTATAATCACGTCTTTTATATTTTTAGTGGTTACTATGTTGTATGATTTTATAATCATCTTTTTAGGGAATAGTTATCATGATGACAGAGGTTTTGTTACCGTATCTATTTTGTTAGCAGCTAATTTATTTTTAGGAATTTATTACAATTTGTCAGTGTGGTATAAACTTTCTGAAAAAACTAAATATGGAGCTTATTTGTCTATTTTTGGGGCGTTAATCACCGTATTCCTCAATTTTTTACTTATTCCGGTTTTAGGTTTTGTCGGTTCTGCTTGGGCAACTCTAGCTTGTTATTTCTGTATGTCAATTACATCGTTCTATTTGGGTAGACGACACTATAGAATTCCTTATCCAATACAAAGAATATTCTTTTATTTATGTTTGACGGCAATATTATTTTTTACAAGTATATTGTTTAATTTAGGCACTATTATTAAACTCACATTTATACTACTATTTATATTCATAGTATTTATATTAGAAAAACCTAAAAAAGCAGTAATTTCAAGCCCTAAATTATTTGATTAAAAAACATGAATGTAATTGTAGTAAATAAATCAAAACATAAACTGCCCCATTATGCCACAGACGCATCTGCAGGAATGGACTTAAGAGCAAACCTTGAATCCCCAATTATTCTAAAACCTCTTGAAAGAACAATTGTAAAAACAGGAATTTACATACAACTTCCTACTGGTTACGAGGCTCAGGTTCGACCAAGAAGTGGTTTAGCCTTAAAAAAAGGTGTAACAGTTCTTAATTCACCAGGCACTATAGACGCGGATTATAGAGGAGAAGTAGGTGTAATCCTGATTAATTTATCTTCAGAACAATTTACTATTGAAGATGGAGAAAGAATTGCTCAAATGGTTGTTGCAAAATACGAACAAGCAGAATGGGTAGAGGCCGAAGCTTTAGAAGAGACATCGCGAGGGGCTGGAGGATTTGGAAGCACAGGAATAAAATAATAACGTGAAAAAAACACTACTCATATTTTTAATTTTTAATCTTTGCATTTTATTTTTAAGTGCTCAGAATAAATCTTTTTTTGATATTCCAACCCAGAAACATCTTGAAGAACAGCGAGGTAAACATGAATATCAGTATAAAAATTACTTCTACTCCGCTTTAAAACAAAAAGCATTAGAAAACTATAGCCAAGCAATTAATTTTTTCGAAAAATGTATTAAACTAGACAGAAAACGAGCGGCAGCATATTATGAGATCTCCAAAATTTATTCTTACCAAGAAAAATTTTCAGAAAGTTTAAAATATGCGGGGACAGCATATGATTTAAACCCAAAAAACAAATGGTACGCTATTTTTTATGCGGAAAATTTATTCTCAAATAAGAAGTTTTATGAATCAATAAAGGTTTATAAAAACTTAATAAAACAAGAAGTAAATAATGAAAGTTATTACATAGAACTAGCTCTATGTTATATTTATAATAACGATTTAAAGTCTGCTATAAAAACTTATAATTCTTTGGAGGGTTTGAAAGGAATTAATTTTTATACAAGCACTCAAAAATATAAGATATACCTTGAGTTAGAGGATTTAAAAAATGCAGCAAGAGAATTAGAGTTGTTTTTAGAGGAAAACCCATATGACATTCAGGCTTATGAAATGTTGTCTGATTGTTATGTTTTGGACAACAATTTTGAAAAAGCATTTGAAGTTTTGAAAAAACTATCTGAGCTAAACCCTAGTGCCGCGGGAATTCATTTAACCCTATCAGATTTTTATTTCCAAAATGGAAACATAAATGATTATCAAAAAGAACTAAAACTTGCTTTTAAATCGAAAAAGTTAGATGCTCAAACTAAAATTAGAAAGATAGTGCCACTGTTGACCCAGGTTTTTGAGAGAGACTCTTCTAGCTTAAATTTTGTTGTGGAGCTTTGTGAAATATTAGTAGAAACTCATCCTGACGATGAAATGAGTAATTATATCTATGCGGATTTACTTAGATCAACCAATAATTTAGAAAAATCCATAATTCACTATAAAAAAGTTGTTCAAATAAATCAAAACCAACAAGACGCTTGGTTAGACCTACTTTTCTTAGAATTACAAAAAAACATGACAGATGATCTTATTATAGACTCAGAAATAGCAATAGAACTTTTTCCTACAAACCCGACATTTTATTATCTAAACGCCCTGTCTTATTATTTTACTGAAGAGTATCATAAAGCTATTGAATCTATAAATATTGGAGTTAATTTTGTTGTCGATAATCCCACCCTATCATCAGAAATGTACTCTGTTTTAGGCAATTCTTATAATGAGATAAAAGAGTATGAAAACTCTGATAAATCATATGAAAAATCGCTAGAGTATTTACCAGAAAACGTTATGGTTTTAAACAACTACGCGTATTACCTTTCTTTAAGAGGGGAAAAATTAGAAAAAGCAAAAAAAATGTCGGAAAAAACCATTGAGTTGTTTCCTAAAGAAGCAAATTACTTAGATACTTATGCTTGGATCTTGTACAAGCTGAAAGACTATGCCTCCGCTAAAACATTTATGCTTCAAGCAATTGAACTTGGTGAAAGTAAGACATTTTATAATCACATGTCAGATATTCTTATAGAATTAGGAGAAGTGGAAGAAGCTGAAAAATATAAACTAAAAGCTAAAGAGCTTGAAGATGAATAAATATATCTTAATAGTCCTTATAGGTTTAGGGTTTTCATCTTGTGGCTTGTTAAAAAAAGATGCGTTAGAAATTGAAAATATTACTAGCAAAAACAATATTATAACAAAAGTAAACGAGTCAAATATCGCGCCCAACTGGCTTTCAATAAACTCAAAAATAAACATAGAGAAAGAAGGGAAAAATACAGTTGTTAATGCTAATATTCGAATTAAAAAAGATAGTGTTATTTGGATTTCTTTAAAAGCTCCATTAGGAATTGAACTTTTAAGGTCTATTATAACACCGGACTCTATTTATTTTATGAGCAGAATGGACAAAACGTATTTTATCAAACCGATCTCTCATTTAAAAGAAGTAGTGAAAACGGATATAAATTTCTTTCAATTTCAGCAGATATTATTTTCATCTCCTGATATTACAAATCAGGAATTAGAACTTTCGTTTAATAAAGAAGGAAAATATATTTTAAGTTCTGATAATACTACATATACTATTGGAAAATTTTTTAGAATTGAAAAAATGAATGTTTCAAACCAAAACAGTCATCAACTTACAATTAATTTTAATAACCACAACTATTTTGATGAGGTGAAGTCTTATTACCCTAAAAATATAGACATAAAAGTAATTTCTAGTGAAAACTTTGCATCTAGTATAGATTTTTCAAAAATCGTATTTAACAAAAAATCATCCTTAAGTTTTAAAATTCCATCTTCTTATGTCAAATCAGATTAGAATTTTTTTGTTATTTGTCTTTATTATTAGCTCTGTCTCTTTATTTTCCCAGAGTAAAACGCAACTACAAAAAGAAAAAGAGAAAATAGAAAATAATATCAAAGAAATAAATAAAAAACTTAATAAAGAAAAGAAAAAGAAAAACTCGGCATTGTCTCAACTAAAATTATCAAACAGAAAAATTAATCAACAAAAAAAACTATTAGTTAATTTAGAAAACACAATAAACTCTAAAAACATAAGTATTAAACTTATTGAGAGAAGTATTAAAAAGTCTCAAATTGAAATTATTCAAAAGGAGAAAGAGATTATCTTTTCTAAAGAAGTTTATTCAAAATTAATTTATCAGACTTATATTTGGAAAAACACTTATAACGAAAGTTATTTTCTAATATCTTCTTCTGATCTGAATCAACTGTACAAACGTAAACAATATCTAAAACAACTGACTATACATAGGTTAAATCAGATTAAGAAAATTGAAAGAATAAAAAATGAATTGATAGGCACAAATGAAGAATTAACTCGTCAAAAAAGGGACTTAATTTCTGAAAAAAATGCGAAAGAACAGCTGTTTGTTGAGCAAACAAACCAAAAAAAAATCTTAGAAATAGAGAAGCAACAAAAGGAAAAAATTGTTTCCAAAATTAAAAAAGACGAACAATTTTACAGAGATCAACTAAATCAACAAAAGAAACAAGCTCAAGAAATTGAGAAGCAGATAAAAAGTATAATAGAGGAAGAAATTAGAAAAGCAAGAGAAGAGGCAGAAAAAAACAACTTTGGATTACCTCTAACTCCAGAAGCGTTAGAGTTATCTACCAAATTTGAATTAAATAAAGGTAAATTGCCATGGCCGTTATCTAAAGCTAAAATTACAGAAAGATATGGGATACACAAAAACAAGCATGTATCTGGTGTTGAAACAAAGAATAATGGTATAGACTTTGAAACTGATGAGGGTCAGTCGGCAAGAGTTGTTTTTGATGGAAAAGTTTCAAGAATATTTTATATAAAAGGAAAAGGAAAGGCTGTATTGGTAAGCCATGGTGGATATTTTACTGTTTATTCTGGATTAAAGGATGTTGTTGTAACAACAGGAGAAAAAGTAATTTCAAAGCAAAATATAGGAACAGTTATTACCACAGAATCTAGTGGTGGCACAGAGCTTCATTTTGAAATATGGAAGGGCAAGGAGCCTCAAAACCCAGTTAAATGGCTTTACAAGGCTAAATAATCTAAAATTGTATAAATTTGCATAAAAATTAAATTATGAACTCAACATTATTGGTCGCTATAGGGCCTTGGCAGATTGTTTTAATTGTTTTGGTAGTTTTGTTAATGTTTGGAGGTAAAAAAATACCAGAACTAATGAGGGGACTTGGAAAGGGGCTGAAAGAGTTTAAAGAAGCTAAGAACGACCCTAACAAAGAAATAGAGGAGAAAGACGATAATTAATCTCTATAAAACTTCTAATTTGAAAATCTACAACTCTTACGGAGACACTGTAAACGCAATTAAGAGCAAGGAAACAACTTGCTATAAAATTGTGCAGAGATATTTAAAAAATATCTCAGAAAAAAACCCCGAAATAAATGCGTTTGTAGAGGTTTTTTCTGAAGAAGCTTTGCATAAAGCTAGAGAAATAGATCAAAAGATATTAGATGGCAACGAGGGGAAATTAGCTGGAATGGTAATCGGAATTAAAGATAATATCTGTATTAAAAACCACAGGGTTACAGCCTCATCAAAAATATTAAAAGGGTTTAAATCGTTATATAACGCTACCGTTGTCGAGAGATTAATTAAAGAAGATGCAATAATTATTGGCACATTAAATTGTGATGAATTTGCTATGGGTAGCGCAAGTGAAAACTCTGTTTATGGAGCAGTGAGAAACCCCCTTGACACAAGCAAGGTTCCAGGAGGCTCATCTGGTGGATCTTCATCAGCGGTTGCGGCGAAAATGTGTTTGGTAGCATTAGGTTCTGATACAGGGGGATCCATCAGGCAGCCCGCAGCCTTTTGCGGTGTTGTTGGTCTTAAACCAACATATTCACGAGTCTCTAGAAATGGCCTAATCGCTTACGCCTCATCTTTTGATCAGATCGGACCCTTAGCTAACAATATAGAGGACACAGCACTTGTTTTAGAGGTTATAGCTGGAAAAGATAAAAATGACAGCACTTCATCTTCAAGAAAAGTAGATAATTACACCTTTTTTAAGACTAAAGAAAAAAGAAAGATAGCGGTTTTATCAGATTGTTTAGAACGAGACGGTTTAGACAATGAAATTAAGAAAAGTATTGAACAAACTATAGAAAAACTAAAACAAGAAGGGCATGAATTAGATTATGTCTCATTTCCCTATCTAGATTTTTTAGTTCCAACTTATTATGTATTAACAACCGCTGAGGCTTCATCTAATTTAGCTAGATTTGATGGTGTTCATTATGGTTATAGAACGGAACACCCTAAAAATTTAGAGGAGACATATATAAATACTAGAACTGAAGCTTTTGGAGAAGAGGTAAAAAGAAGGATTATGTTGGGCACATTTGTTTTAAGCGCTGGATACAAAGATGCTTATTACAAGAAATCACAACAAGTAAGAAGAGTTGTTCAAGATAAAACAAATGAGATATTAAAAGAGTTTGACTTTATTTTAAGCCCTACTACACCTCATACTGCATTCAATATTGGTCAGAAGCAAACAGACCCCACAGTAATGTACCTAGAAGACATTTTTACTGTACATGCAAATATTACCGGAAACCCGGCAATTTCTCTCCCTCTATATAAACATTCTAATGGAATGCCTTTTGGCTTACAACTATTATCTGAAAAGTTCTCAGAGGGAAAATTATTGTCATTTTCTTCAGAATTAATGAAAGCACACACTGTAGATGGTCGGTAGAAAGATTTTATTATTCATCATATTTACATTAACAAATTTAAATGTATCACTTTCTCAAATAGATACTATCAAAATTGAAGAAATTAATGAATCATATTTAGTTGACTCAAGTGTTTCTATTGCGCTAGACACTAAAACAATTGTTCAAGATTCCATATCAGTGATATATCATGAGACTAAAGTAAATTCGGAAGAGACCCCCCCTTTTTCTTTAGAAGAAAAGTTAATCTATGATAGATTAAGAAAACTAGATGCTCATTCACCCATGGAGTTTTCATACAACAAATACACTCAATTTTATATCAATAGGTACTTAGGAAGAGATGTAAAGCTAATTAGCAGAATGTTAGGCGTTTCATCTTATTATTTTCCAATGATAGAACAGCAGTTAGATAAATTTCAAATACCATTAGAGTTAAAATATCTAGCTATTGTTGAGTCGGCATTGAACCCTAAGGCAAGAAGTAAGTCTGGAGCAACTGGACTTTGGCAATTTATGTATTTAACAGGAAAAGAGTATGGATTAGACGTCACTTCTTATATTGATGAAAGGCAGGACCCACTAAAATCTACAATTGCTGCATGTGAATACTTTGTGGTCTTATATAAAATATTCGGAGATTGGAACTTAGTTTTAGCGGCTTACAATGGGGGTCCAGGATATTTAAAAAGATTAATTGCGAAGAAAGAGATAAATAATTATTGGGATTTACGCCCATATTTAAGAAAAGAAACCCAGGGATATGTTCCTAAATTTATCGCTATGACATATGTTATGACATATTATAAAGAGTATAATATAGAAGTTTACAACTCAAACTTAAATTTAGAAGAAATAGATACATTTTCATTTAAGAAACAAGCTCCGTACAATTTAATTTCAGACATGTTTTGCGTGTCAACAGAAACATTAAACTACTTAAACCCATCCTTTAAAAAAGATTTGTTACCTGCAGGAGAAACAATTTGTTTACCAAAAGAAATTATTATGGATGTAGTAAGAAATGAAGATTATTTTTATGAATATTTAGAAAAAGTAGACAATAAAAAAATTCTTGTAGACGAAATACGATTGGTGTATGTAGTGAGAAAAGGAGATTATTTGGGTAAGATTGCTAAACAGTATGGTCTTACAGTTTCTAATATAAAGGATTGGAATAAAATGCATTCTGACAATCTATCTATTGGAGATAAACTAATTTTATATATACCAGATGAAAATTAAATATATTTTTACCACACTTATTCTTTTAATATTTTCTTGCGATAGCGATACATCAAAAAAGAAGGTTTTGTCAGAAAACACAGGTAAACAAAATGAAATAATTTTAGTTATTAACGATTCAGATTGGCGGGGAGTTGCTGGAGAGATTTTAAGAAATACATTTGAATTTGATATGGATGGGCTTCCTCAGCCCGAAAAACTTTTTAATCTAGTTCAGATTAACCCTTTAGAATTTAGTCGTTTTTTCAGAACCCATAAAAATATAATGTTTGTTGGTAGAGATTATGAAGATTCTTATACTAAAAACAAGTGGGCAAAATCACAAATTGTTATGTACATAAATTCTAATTCAAATGAGCACGAGTTTAAAACATCCTGTGTAAGATCTTTCAATTTCCTTAATCGAAAAGAATTAGAAAATATAAAGTATTCTTATAAGAGCGCTCATAATACAGAAGCAAGAAAACACATTCAAAAAAGTTTTGGAATAGACTTATTTTTACCTACAGAATATTCTGTTTCATTAAAAAATGAGAATCTATTTATCTCTGACTTTCATTCATTTAATGAAAAACAAGATTTATTAAAGTATATTTTGGTTTATGAATTATTCCCAAATGAAGTAGATGACATCCAACACCAGTTATTAAATTTCACAGACTCTATTTTAAAGGGAAATATTAAAGGCGCTATAGATGGAAGTTTTGTTCAAATAGATAGAAGAATGCCTTTATCTGAAAAAGACGGTACATATAAAGGAATGTGGACCTTAAAAAATGGATTTATGGCAGGCCCATTTGTTTTAAAATCTAGATATATTGAAGATAGATTTATCATTTCATTAGGGTTAATTTTCTATCCAAATGAAAAGAAAAGAGATTATGTAAGAACATTTGAGGCTATTCTTTAGTAAACAAGAAGTTTGTCAGTTTTTAGTATGTTAGATTCGTTAAATATTTTGTATATATAAACCCCTTTTTCTAAATCTTTGCAAGATATATTTGTGTTGTCTGAGGCCAAATCTTCTTTTAACACTAATTGCCCTGTGATGGTATATATCTGAATAGAAGATCTACTTAATTTATATGGGGTACTGATTGTTAGTTTTTCATTAACAGGATTAGGATAAACCTTTATTAAAAGAGGATTTATAGAATTTATAGAAGAGGGAAATATATTTAAATCGGTTTCCCAGACCCCTCTTCCAAAAGTAGCCGCCCTTATTTTTCCAGCAGTATATTGAATTTCTAACTCTCGTACACTTACATGCGGTAGTCCATTATTAAATAACTGCCATTCTGTCATTGTGCTATCTTTGTGATATACCCCAATATCTGTACCAATATACAAGTCGTCCTTCGCGTAAGATTGGAAAACAATACAGTTGACAGGTAAATTTGGTAACTGTGTTCCCGAAATATTTACCCATGTATCTCCAGCGTCATTACTTTCAAAGACCTTATCATTTTCATTAAAAGAGGACAAAGTAACAAACACCCTATCTGGATTAGTATTAGAAACGGTAACATCTGAGATGCTGCCTGCAGGAAGCCCGGTTTTAATATAGTTCCAATTTACACCATTGTCTTTTGTTACCCATAAACCCGAGTAAGTAGCAGCATAAATATAATCTAAATCAGAAGGAGCTAAAGCAATTGTTTTCAATTGCCCATATGTAGGGGATATTGAGTCCCAAGAAGCGGCGGCGGTATTACTTTTATACACGACATTGTAACCCGCAACTAAAACATTATTATCTAAGGGATGCATTTTATAAGGAGTAACCCAAGCGCCTTCGTAACTTACAGGCTTAATATTATTCCAGTCTACACCCCCATTATAAGATACTTTTATTCCACCATATTGAGATGAGGAATAAACAATATCGTCATTATACGGATCAATAATACACTCCATACCATCTGCTCCTCTAATAGCCTCCCAAGTTGTCCCTGTTAATCTTTCTGTCCCATTATCCTGAGCTCCCACAACAAGTGTATAGTCGCTAATAGATGACAATCCCAACTTGTAAAATTGAGAAATTTCTAAGCCATCACTAATATCAATCCACGTATTTAGTGTGTTAAAATATTTATAGACACCACCATCATTTCCTACATAAGCAACATTGTTTAGTGGATTAAACTCTGCAGCATGTTGGTCTACATGCATATATGAGTAATCAGAGCTATTGCCACTACTTCCAGAAATGTTCCAAGAAATTCCTCCATCAAACGACTCCCATAAATTAATTCCCCCAACAATAATATGATTTTCGTCCTCGTTAGAAACAGCTAAACTCATATCATACCACGACTGCCCTCCTGTTGAGCTTCCGTCTGTGTCTCTTCCTAGTATATTCGGAGTGTCAGACTGTAACAACCAATTATCACCACCATCAGAAGATTTATACAAACCATGAAAGCCCCATCCGTTATCTGAAAATAAAGCATAAATAACTTCAGGGTTTGAAGGTGTTACAGCAATCAAAGGCCTTCTTTTATTTATACTTGAAACTCCATTATCACAAACCTGCCAGCTTGCGCCAGCATCAACAGACCTATAAACATTAGAGGTGCCACTAGTTTGTTTCATAGCGTATAAAATATTTGTGTTTCCAGGTTTATAATGAATATCTCTCCACCTACCACTTGGCCCAACAGGAAGCCAGTTAGATCCACCGTCAATTGTAAGCATAATATTATCTCCGGTAGCAGCAAAGATACTATCTGGATAATTAGGGTTCATCTCTAGCTTGCTTATTTCATTAGATTGACTCACATTGTAGCTTAATCCAGTTGTGTCCCATGTTACACCCCCATCCCAACTTTTTAGTACTCCAATTGAATAAGTATCACTACCATGAGCATCGCCAGTCGCAATATACATTATGTCAGTATTCGTTGGGTCAATTAAAATATCAGAAACTCCTAAAACTGGAAGGTTATCAGTATTTGTTGACCAACTTAATCCCCCATCAGTTGTTTTCCACAAACCACCGCCAGGAGCGCCCACCCAAAAAACATCTTCATTGTTTGGGTCAAACTCAATACAGTTTATTCTACCATTTCCTCTCTTCTTGTTATTTGAAATAATGATAGGAACATCAAATGGCCCCAAAGGAGTCCAGTTTGCTGTTGAAGATTTTTTATTTTTTATTTTTAACCATTCATCCCATAAAGCGTTTGAAGGAAAAAATCCATTCTCATCAACTCTTGATTCTAAAAAATTCATATTTCTAGCATATGGTTTATAGCCATTTCCCTTGGTGTATGGTATAGCTTTTCTATAATCATCAAATGATTTTTTTAAATCAAAAAAGGTAGCATTTTTATTTTCTTTGTATGCGTTTTCTTCCCAAGTTTGAGAAAAAGAAACAAGACTAATAGCAAGTATTAAAAAGGTAAGTATGTTGTTTTTCATAAGGAATATCTATTTTAAAAATCTGCTTGTAAATTTAAGATAAAATTTCTACCACTAGCGCTAATTCCAGAGGCAAATGTTTTATAATGCGCATCTAGGATGTTTTCACAAGCAAAAGAAATTTTTAAATTATTTATTTTTTTTGAATAAATTAAATTAAGTGTCCACCATGATGGAGTTCCATCAATAGTAGCTTCATCTAAATTATCTATCCCATTTTGATCAAAATTAGAAGCATATTTCCATCCGTTAAAATTAGAATAAATTTTAATTTTTGATTTTTTGTTAATATTGTGTATAATCTCTCCTCTTGATGAAAAAGGAGGAATATGAGCCATGGGAATAGAGTCAGATGTAATAGAACTTACGTAGGAAGCGTTTCCGCTAAAGAGTAGAGATTTAATAATATTTATTTTGAATCTAAAATTAACTCCCTTCATTTTAGCAGAATTAATATTTGTGTTCGCTATACACCGCATCATCTCCCCATCATAAATTATTGAATCTTGACCATTAAATTTAAATGGACGCTTTTCTATAGCGTCTTTCAAGTCACTATAAAATAAAACAAGATCAAAAGACGTTTTGTCATTTATAAATTTCCAGATGAACTCAGAAGAAAGAATTTTTTCTGATTTTAAGTTTAAATTAGGAACAGTCACTATTCCATCAGTTTTAGAAAACACCTTCCCTAAATCGTCTATATTTGGATTTCTAAAAGAATTGAATAATGAAAAGCTTATAAAATTGTTTTCGTTAGCGTTTATAAAGAAATTTGTGCTGGCAGAATAATTCTCATTATTGTTTTTCAAAATACCTCCAATATTAAAGGGGTTATTCTCAGAAAAATTCATATTAATTTCATTATAGTCATATCGAACGGCGTTAAACCATTTTAATCTTTTATGAAGTTTAAGCTCCGTGTGTATGTAAGACGCAAAATTGTTGTCTGAACCTCCATTGTCTGGATATCTAGTTGTACTAAACTCAACATCTCCAAGGTTGTTTTCTTTAAAAGAAGTTGATCTTAAATTTTCATAACGATTACTTATACCAAATCGTAAAAGAAGTTTGTGTATCTGTTTATCAAAATCTAATTTAGATTCATAAATATTTATAATTTCTGATCTGTTTCTTAAAAACTCTTCTGTAAATTTTTGTGTGTTTCTACTTTCTTTTACGGCTTGATACGAAATTTTTAATTTGATATTGTCATAAAAAAGACTCTTATCATCTCTATTGTATAGAATAGACTGAAGAATTCTTTCTTGTGGCCCATAGTACCAAAATTTATATTTAGGATTTCCATTGGAAACATCATTTAACTTGTCAAATCGATTGATGTTTGAGGTAGTTGAAAATTGAGAGTTTAAACTTATTGAAGATTTTGAATTAATAGGAAAATACATTTTTTGAATAGCATCATATTGATAATATTCTCCATACAACTGTTCATTTCTATCAGTTGCATATTCTTCTACTCCCCAGTTTTCATATCCGTGCAAACGATTTTTGCCCATATGTAGATTTCCATATTTCTTAAAACTAATAGAGCTTAAAAAAGAATTTTTGTTGATTCGATATTTACTATGAAAATTAGTGGTGATTGAAGAAGAAGAGCTTTCAAATTGTTGTGTGAATGAAGATTTATTTTCTTCTATTTTTTGAATTTTTAGTGTGTTTAGAATTATAGCTCCTCCTAAAGCTCCGCTACCATAAAACACCGAAGAAGGGCCATGTAACACACTAACGCTTTCTAAAACGTAAGGGTCAACACTTAGGATGTTTTGGAGGTGCCCACTTCTATAAATAGTGTTATTTAGTTTTACCCCATCTACTACCAGTAATATTCTATTTGCTTCAAATCCACGAATATTTGGTGATCCACCACCATTCTGACTTTTTTGAATTACAAGACCACCGCTCTTCTCAAGAATTTCTGCTGGATTTTTTGATAAAGAACCCTGTATTTCTAGTTGGTTAATTTTTATTACTTGCGTTTTATTTTCTTCTACATTTAAGGAGCTATGTATGCTCACCTCTTCTAATTCTATATTGTTTGATTGAAGCACAATAAGATTATTAGTAATATTCTCCTTTTTAATTCGCTCTCTTTTATAAGAAATATGATAAACATCTATCCATTCCACGTTCTGAAATTTAGACAGATCAACTATACCACTTTTGTTAGAAGTCATATTTTTGTTGTTAGAATAAAACAACACACCCCCTATTTTTTTGCCGTTTTCGTCTATTACTTTAAAAGTTTGAGAGAAAGAAATGAAAGAATATCCAATAAGAATTAGTGTAAGTATTTTTTTCATGTTCTTAGTGACTCTATAACATCATATGATTTTAAGTTATCAATATTATAATGATGTAAACTATAATATTTCTGAAGAGATTTTAAGAGTTCTTTTCTGTTTTTGTAAGGAATATCTATTTCGATATTATTTAAAAGCAAGGCAAAATATTTTTTATTTTCTTCAGATAAACAATAATAAGATAACTGATTGCTGAACTCCCCTGTTTCAAGATTGAAGTACTTTCTCTCATAATTTTCAGAGTTTGGATAAAAACCAAGGTACGCACTTAGTTTCATTAAGAACAAAACTGAAAAATTCTTGGATATCTCCTCTTTTTCATTTATCATAAAAACAGAATCTAAAATAAACGTGTATATAGAATCTGATTTTTCAGAATCTACCAGAACCTTAAGTAAAACTTCAGAAATAAATAAAGCAATAAAACGCTTATTCATATCTAAAATGTTAGATGGAAATTTGTCTAATTTACTAATTTCTTTTACATACTGAAGTTGTCTTTTATTGTTGTTTGTTACTTCTAATTGTACAATGTTTAAAGATTGTAAAAGATTAAGTTTGTTTTTGGATTTTTTACTTCTAACCCCTTTTAAAACAAAGGATCTTAAACCAAACTTTTCTGTAAATATTTTTGCAACAACAGAGCTCTCTGAGTATTTATAATAATGTAAACAAATTCCAGAAGTAGATTCAGTCATTAGTGTATAAATAAAATCTTTCCCACAGCTTTCTCATCGCCATATTTGTCAGAACTAAACACTAGATATACTCCCGTCCCAACTCTTTTATTGTTTGCGTCTTTTCCATTCCAGACGGCAGTTCCTCCATTAGAATTTGTTTCAAAAACTAAGTTTCCGCTCACATCAGTAATTTTTACATTTGATTCGAAAGCTAATCCATCTATAGTGATGACGCCATAATAGTTTTCTCTTACAGGATTTGGAAATATTCCTACTGAATTGATATTACTCCTTCCTGTGGTAGCGTCATTTCTGAAGCTCATAAGGCCCTTATCTGAAGAAATAAAAAGCTCTCCTGTATTATGATTTATTTCTAAATCTAAAATATTATCTGAGATTAAAGGGCTGTTTTTGCTAGTAAAATGATATATTTCTTCCGTACCATCTTCAGAAAGTAGATATAGTCCAGATCCCAACGTCCCAATCCACTTTCTATTAGCTCCGTCTACAATAATAGTATATACAATTTCAGAATTTAACAAATATTGCCCAAATCCATTTTCCTCTACAATTATTTGTTGGGCATCAAAATTATAACCACTAAACACCGATGACGGGGAATAAAAAACACAAACCCCCTCTTTAGTTCCCACCCAAACGTTTCCATCTAAATCGTTAGCCAAAGCATACACCTCTTGATTTGGTAAGTTTCCATTTCCAACACTTGTGGTAATTACCCTGTACTGATCGTCAGATTTATCTTCAATTGTGCCGTTATCGTTATATACGAATAAACCTTTTGCGCGAACAGACCCCCATTTTTGACCATAGTTATCAATAATTAAGTTTCGGATATCCCTGTCGTTTGGCAAATCTGGCATGAAAAAGTAGTCCCAAAAATTGTCATAAGTTCTCACAAAAAGAGCTTTACCTGAATTAGAAATCGTTCCCCACAAATTCTTATCCCTGTCAGATATTAGATTAGAAACATAATAGTTAGTATCCAGAATGTTTTGAGTATTTCCAGGAGTATATCTAATAAACTGCCCCCCATCTCTTTTCCAAAGCCCAGAGTTAGAGCTACCGAAATAAATTTTATTACCAATTTTTTCCGAACAAACAGCGCTATCAAACTGTTGCCAATGTGTCCAGTCTATTAGATCTTCGGTTCTAGAAACGGTATTCGAAGTGTTATTATGCATTAGAAACAGAAAACCATCTTGAAACTTTATGTTTTCTATAGTATTTGAGGCTGGTCCACTTGGTTTTATAACTTCTGAAAATTCAAAATTTTCGTATTTTAGCAAGGAATTAGAACTGTCCGCAATCCAAAGAATATTGTTTTTGTCCATCCAAGCGTCTTGAATTTTACTAAATTTTGAATCTCCAATTAGCTCTGAAATAAGATTGTTATTTTGATAAACACTAATAAAATTATTTCCAAATTCTAAATAATATTCGTTACTATTTCTCACTCTTATATTTGGATATTGATTATTAAATAAAATCTCTCCAAAATTTACAATGATTTCAGAAACCTCGCTTAATTCAGAAGGGAGTTTGGTCCAACTGTTAAAATCAAACAAGGTGTTTGCGTTTTTATCTGCAAAATAAACTCCACTAGTAGTACCAACAAAGATGCAGGTGTCGTCAATATAACAATCGTTTATTCCCACAAAATTTCCATTCTCTCCTATTTTATAAGTGTCAATTATCTCTTCTTTTAAAAGGTCTATTAGGATTAATCCAATACTAGTAGAGAGATAGGCTACTCCATCTTCAATATCAATATTATTTATCTTCTTCTCTCCTATTATAAGTTTGTCTTTTATATCTGTGATATTTATAATTTCGTCTCCTTTTATCAGATCCACATTAGTGTTGAGGTAAGAGATTATTATAATATTGTTTTTTGAGTCGTAATTCATAGCAGAAATACCAACGTCTGAAAGTCCAGTTATTTTATTCAATATATTGATGGTATAGTCTTCTTTATTATAGAAGAAGATCCCGTTTTCGGTAGCACAATATATGTTGTTTTCTACTTCTAGAATAAGTTTTGCGTTTGAATGGGATAAGTGTTCTTGCCAGTAATATATAGGTGTGTTTTGTCCGTTTAAGGCAAAGTAAAGAGATATAAACAGAAGATTAAATATTGTTCTTTTCATCAGTCTACAATATTATAACATATTGAATAGATAACATTAAATAAAACTAAAAATTGTGGAAATAAACTTCTTTTGTAGATTTGCCAAAAATGGCCTAGTAGTTCAACTGGATAGAATACCAGATTTCGGCTCTGGGGGTTGGGGGTTCGAATCCTCCCTAGGTCACTATTTTTCCTTAAATTTTATTGTTTTACTCTGACAACTATAATTTCTTTTTATTTGTGTAGGCCAGTGTGTTGGCTACTTTTTACTACATTTTTTGTCCGTAAATGTTAATTTCTAAGTTATTCGGCTCTGTTTCTTTGATGTGCTCCAAACATTTTAAGAAAATTATCTTTACTTAATTAAATGTATTAGGATTTAGACTACATCCAACAAACTTATAGTTTGTTGAAGAACTATAAGGACCGTCTATTTGAGTTGAAGCGAAAATCAAAACAATTCTCATTTCAAAGGGCGATTTATAATATCCTATAAAATTAAATTTACTATAACACATTTTACTAGAGATAGTTCCTATTTTTTTACGGCGATCTGCTTCATCTCCTTGGTAATACATTAGAATATGAGCCTTTGTGTATAATGGGTGTTCAAAATCGCATTCTCTATTAATATCAGGTTGATAATCATAATAAACACCTAAAGAATACGCCTGATACTCATCATTATGATTGCCAAATTCCAATAATTTTTTTTCTAGATCGTCTTCATAATAACATTCACACGCTTCAAAAACAAGATTACTATCAATTAAAACACCATAATCTAAAAATACTTTTTCATCATAATTAATTCCTGACCAAACAACTTCATCTGTCTTTAAATCCTGAATATATAATTTTGATTCTTCCCAATTATCCCCTAATTCATCTATCCCAAAGCTAATTAGTTCATAAGCAACAAAACCATCTACACTAAATCCTTTAAGATTATATGAATCATAAAACTCCTGTTGTCCAAACCCAATAAAAGGCACACATAGTAAAATCAATAATAGTTTTTTCATTGGTTTAAGTTATGTGATACGAACTTCTAGTAAGACAACCTGTTAGAATTCCAGATGTTTTAATAACAACAATTATTCGTAAAGTTGTAATTATTATTTTAAATTAATTTTCTTTTCAACTCTTCCGTTACTATATATGTAAATCAATAATTTATTGCTGTTATAACTGGCATTTCTTCCGTGAATATCAGTAATTTTTATTAATTTGTATTGATCTGTATAGTTTGTCTTTTCTATATCTAAAGAAAGACCTACTTGACCATACCATATCACAGTATCTCTATATATGTTGTTTGTAATAATTTCCATTTTCACTACACCTTCTCCAATCGCACCATTTGGATACATGTGACAATTTAGATAGGATTTCTCGTTAGGTAGAAATTGACCCGATCCATTAACAACACCAACATTATTACAATCTGGAAAACAAATGGAAAACTCCCAGTTTGTTGGTAATGAGTCGTTTATAATATTCCAACTAATGTTGCATGTGTCTATTGAGTTATAAAATGTGTTAATCGCTATGTCAGAATTAACATTATTTCCACTCATGAACAACATATTGGTATCGATATAGTGTGTTTGAGAGAATAAATAACCCGGCACTATTAATAAAAGTAATGCTTTTTTCATTTTAGTTTAATTTTTCTTTCTACAGTACCATCGCTGTATATATATAGGAGTATTTTATTTGAAGCTGTTTTGGTTTCTTTACCCAAAATATCTGTAATTTTTATAAGCTTAGATTTTTCACTTGGTTTTTCAATACCTGTATGGGGACAGCTTATTATAATTGAAGAGTCAACTTTTTGCAAAACGTCTCCAAGCTCGGAGTTTATGTCCGCGGTAAATATTATAGGACCTTCATCGCTAGGATTCACAAATAAATCTATAAAATTAATTTGACTTACGTAGCCACTTGTATAATTGTTTCCATCGTTTGGCCCTATAGTTGTAACCTTAATACCACTTACCAGATTTTCTATAACAAAAAAACCAACAACATCACCTAGAGAATCAATCATGTCTATTTTTCCGTAATTTGGTCCGAGTTTAAAGTCTAGTATTAATAATGAGCTAAAACTTATCATAGCGCTACTATAGGAAGCGTTGCCAAGCGTATCTCCGCTACTAATATTGCTCATCTCAAAGTATCCCTTATCAGAGAAAAAAACCGAAGTAGATATATCTGGTTCATTCTGTTGTTGTTGAGCAATAATGGAAAAAGCGGTATTCTGATCACAAGTTGTGTTTGATATAATAGGCAATATGCTTGGGTTAAATTGAGACGGTACAAACGCAGTTGTTGTGAATGTATCTGAGTAAGACCAGCCCGAATTCGGCTGATTTGTTGAGTCGCAAAATGTTTTGATTTGCCATTCATATGTTGTTAACTGTTGTAGCTGTGGAATATTTCTACTGGTCATCGTTGAGTCAATATTTCCTAAATTACTCCAATTTGTTGTCCCTAGCTCCCTGTAATGAATTAAATAATGATGTGCGTTTGGAGCGGATATCCAATTTGCTTGAGCATTAACATATGTAATATTGGTCGTACTTAAACTATCTGCGTTCAAACATTGAGACTTTAATAAAACAGAGTTTAGCAAACAAAAAATAAAAATCCCGAATTTTTTCATTTAAGTCTTATTTATTACAAAATTACAAAAAAAATGATTATTGAACACGACTGACCTAAATGACTGAAAATCAAACGATTAAAAACAACCCATCTTTTAAACAAATTTAAAAATTGGGACCTAAACCACGCGTAACAACAAAATAATTGATTAGAAGCTCTCCTATACGTTATTTCTTCTTTTCAAACACATATATTGTGCTCGAAAAACCTCTTTTTGTAAAAATTCCGAACAAATTTGATATAGACCCAATAATTAAAGATTTAAAAAAGTTTTTATTTCCGGTCCTGTGTTCTTCACTTAGCATAGACACATAAAACGAATCAAATTTCATACCTTTCATTTTTATCAAACTAAATCCATGATTTTCAAAAAGTTTGATGATGCTAGTTTTAGAAAAATGATATAAGTGAATAGGTAAATCGTATGCCGCCCAATAATTTTTATAATAAGATGAGTCAAAACTTTCTAAATTAGGAACGGCAATTATTGTTTTGCCCTCATTAGATAATAGTCTTTTTAACTCCGCTACCGTAGTGTTTAATTCTGTAACATGCTCTAGTACATGCCACATTGTTATGATGTCAAATTCTCCATTTAATTTTTTCAGATCAGTATCCTCATCTACTTCTAAATTATGGTTTTTAATCGCTTGTATCCTTGCAATTTCACTAGGCTCAATTCCTTTTGTACTCCATTTTTTCTCATTACATTTTTGTAGAAAATCTCCAGTTCCACAACCAATGTCTAAAATTCTCCCTCTATTAAAAAATTTAGAAACTAGATTATATTTTGTTCTAATTGATATTTTTCTCACAAGTTGATACGCCTTTTCAAACAGATTATTTCTTGTGTTATTGTGAGATATGTAATGATCGGAAATATAATACTTACCTAATTCTTTATTGCTTGGTCTCGGATTGGTAAAGTGAAAGTTACATTCTAAGCACCTTACAATACAAAAATCCTCTTTACTTACAGAAAAGTCTTTACTTTTCATATAAGTTTCAAATGATTCAGAATTACATATAGGACAATATTTAATAAATTTCATTATCTCCCAATATATATTAATAACACATTTATATCTGATGGTGAAACTCCGCTAATTCTTGATGCTTGCCCAATTGTTTTTGGTTTTATCTCATTTAACTTTTCCCTTCCCTCTGTTGAAACTGAATGTAGTTTCGTGTAATCAAAATCCTCGGGAATAGTTATTTTTTCTAGCTTCGAAAGTTTTTCGACATTATCTTTTTCCTTGTTTATGTATCCACTATATTTTATTTCTATTTCTGCTTGTCTTATAGAGTCTTCTTTTATATTGTTTGTTTCTATGAATGATTTCAAGCTTTCTACTAAAAGTAAATCTTTCATTGTAATATGAGGTCGAGATAAAACACTTTTCATTTTTACCTTTTGTTTTAGTAATGAACTTCCTTTTTCCTCTAGGATTGTGTTAACTTCATCCGGACTAATACTTTGTTTTTCTAAAAAAGAAGTAAGTAAAATACTTTTATCAATTTTTGACTTTAAATTATTCATCCTTTTTTTGCTTGCTAATCCTAATTCATAACCCTTCTCTGTTAAACGTATATCTGCGTTATCTTGTCGCAACAATAATCTATACTCCGCTCTTGAAGTAAACATTCTATATGGTTCTTCTGTCCCCTTGGTAATAAGATCATCAATTAATACACCAATATATGCCTCAGCTCTACTTAATATAAATTCTTTTTTATTAAGGTTTTTCTGATGTGCATTGATTCCTGCAATTAACCCTTGACACGCCGCTTCTTCATACCCTGTTGTGCCATTTATTTGTCCTGAAAAATAAAGGTTTTCTATAAGTTTTGTTTCTAAAGTGTGTTTTAACTGTGTAGGTGGAAAGTAGTCGTACTCTATTGCGTATCCCGCTCTAAACATTTTCACGTTTTCTAGCCCTTTTATTTTTCTTAACGCTTTAAGTTGTATGTCCTCGGGCAATGAAGTGGAAAACCCATTTAAGTATATTTCTACGGTTTTAGCCCCTTCTGGTTCAATAAATAGTTGATGTCTGTTTTTGTCAGAAAATCTTTCTATTTTATCTTCAATAGAAGGACAGTATCTTGGACCTAACCCTTTTATTCTTCCTGTAAACATTGGGGACTTTTCAAAACCTTCTTTAAGTATTTCGTGAACCTCAGTTGATGTGTAGGTTATATAACAACTGTGATCTGAACTTAAAGAATTTGTTTCTATATATGAAAACTTTTCAGGATTTAAGTCTCCCGACTGTTCTTCGGTTTTTGAGTAGTCTATTGTTCTCCCGTCTAATCTTGGCGGCGTCCCTGTTTTCATTCTTCCATGTGTAAAGCCTAGTTCAATTAATTGTTTTGTTATTCCCCTGGAATTTGGCTCTCCAGATCTTCCTCCGGCATAATTCTTTTCTCCTAAATGAATAAGTCCGTTCATAAAAGTTCCGTTACACAGCACTACAGATTTTGAATGTATTTGAACTCCCATTTTAGTTATGATACCAATAGTCCTATTGTCTTCGATCAAAAGTTCGTAAACCATGTCCTGCCAAAAATCTATGTTTGGATTAGACTCGAGCTTTTCCCTCCATTTTTGTTCAAACACCTTTCTGTCACACTGAGCTCTCGGGCTCCACATTGCTGGCCCTTTTGACCTGTTCAGCATTCTGAATTGAATAGAAGACTCGTCAGTCACTATTCCTGAAAGTCCGCCAAGAGCATCAATCTCCCTAATGATTTGACCCTTAGCTATTCCTCCCATAGCGGGATTGCAAGACATCCTAGCAATAGTTTCCAGGCTTTGAGTTACTAATAATGTCTTTGACCCCAATGTAGCTGCAGCGTGAGCCGCTTCACAACCAGCGTGCCCACCACCCACAACTATTAAATCATATCTTTCTTCTAAAACCATAATTGTTCCACATGAAACAAGCTATATAAATAACTGAAAATCAATTAAATACATAGTTTTTTTAAATAAAAATCTTCTTTGTTTCTCATTGTTTGTTTTTCTTTTTTTGTTTTATCGTCATAACCAATTAGGTGTAAGACCCCGTGAATCATCACCCTGTGTAACTCATCAGAAAAAGAATTTTCAAAAATACTCGAATTTTCCTTAACTCTGTCAATACTTATCATAATATCGGAGTTAATGATTTCTTCTTCACAGTAATCAAATGTAATTATATCGGTAAGTGTATCGTGCTTTAGGTATTTTATGTTTCTCTCAAGCAAATATTCGTCAGAACAAAAAATATAATTTAAATCTCCTAACACTTTGTTTTCTGAGGTAATTACAGTTTCGATCCATTTTTGTAATTCCATTTGATTGTTTAGTATAAACTTAATTTCAAAATGAAATTCTATCATTGTTCTTTTGATATAGTGTTAAAATATTTATTAACCTTTTCTTTATAAAAAGGATTTAATTGTACTGGAGTTGTCTTTATTAATTCTTCTTGAGCTTTCTTTTTTTGTATATATTCCAAATATTCTGAATTATTATTTTTTATTTCATAATTCCATTCTATAGACTCTCTTTTTTCCTCCTCGCCTCTTTCTCTTTGAGACTCTTCAGCTTCTAATAACTTAGTAAGTATCTCCTCTTGCCTTAATAAGGTTTCATTACTAATGTTATTATTTAAAATATCTATTTCATTTTCTTCCATTTTCTCTAAAATTCTATCAATATCCCCCTTTTCTCCACTCTGCCCTATCTCATCTCGGAGTTCTTGAAGTCTTTGTCTTATTTGTTGTTGTTTTAGTGCCATCTGCATTAAGCGTCTACTTTCTCCCTCATTAGATTCATTTTTTTCTCCTTTCTTTCCTTTTTCTCCGTCTTTTCCACTTTTTCCATTCATTTCCTTTTTAAGGTCTTCTTGCATTTTTTTTAGTTCTTTAAGCGATGGTTTTGATGAACTTCCTGGTTTGTTACACTGTTTACTTCCCGGTGTTTTATTTGCCATTTCCATCTGCATTTGCTCTAGGGTTTCAGAAAGAAGTAAGGCTAAGTTGTTTACAGAAGTCAGCACAAATTGTTGTTTAGAAAGTCCTTGATTCACTTTTCTTTCCTCTAGTAGGGATATGGATTTGTCTATATTATAATTAATTGCGCTTATTTCTTTGTTTATTATGGATTCAATCTGTATCACCCTTTTGCTTAGCGCAAATAAGGAATCTTCTATGATTTTAGAATTATCTGAAAGTTTTTTCTGTTCCTTAATATATTTAACAATGCTATTGCTATTTTTTGGCAATGAAGAGATGTTATTTATCAACTCTTCTTGATCAAAGGAAAGTGTTATAAGATTTTCTAAAATCTGACGTAGAGTCTCCATATTTTCCATTGGTTTATCGCTAGAACAAGAACTTTGAAGCCCCCCCATTTTCTCCGACATTTCATCAAGTTTTTCAATTACCTTTTCTTGTTTTTTGGAAGATTTATTTTTTTGTTTTTTGTCTAAAGATTTTTTGCTTTCCTCCATAGATTTAGAAGCTTGTTTTTGTTCTTCTTCAGTGTTTGGGAGGTTTTTTTTGTTTTCTAATTCAGAATTTTTCTTTTCCAAATTTTTTATTTCTTCTTCCAGTTTTTGAAAATCCTTTTGTAATTCCTCTTGTAATTTTGAAAGCTCTTCTGTATTTGAATTTTTATCTTCTGTTTCTTCTTGTAGTTCTTTTTGTTTTTCTTTTATATTATCAATTTTATCAAGAGTTTCCTCTAGTTTTTGTTCAAATTCTAACTCTTTATACAATTCTAGGTTTCTCTCTAATTCTTTTTCTAAATCTGTGTTTTCTTGCTCTATTTTATCTAACACATTTTTCATTTCTTTTTTATTCATTTCTTGCAAAAGTTTTTGAATTTCCTCTATAAATTTTTTGCTTTCATCATCTAGAGTTTTTTCCATTAATTCTTCTAATTTTTTTTGTTTTTGTAGAATTGAGGAGTTTAATTTTTCGTTTGTTTTATTTTTTTTATTGTTTTTTATATTGTTTTCGCAAATTTGATTTTGAAGACTCTTTTGTTTTTTAATAATATTTTCAGCTTTCTTTTTCTCCTCCCACCCCAAGGTTTTTTTGTTAATTAAACTTTTTTTCAATTCTTCAATATCTTTTTCTATTTCTTTAGCTAATTCAATGGACTTATTTATTCCATTTTTTACTTTTTCACTTTCATCATTTCTTTTTTCTTTTAATTCATCTTTCGAAAGTTCTTTGTGTTTTCCAATTAAACTTTTACTAGATTTATGCCCATTAATTTTATCGTTGTCCCAAACTTCAAAATAATAATTTACCTCATCTGAAGGAGAGAGGTTAAGAGCTTCTATATCTAAAAAGTGATAATAATTTTCATTTGACGAGTAGTTGATTTTTAAATTTTCATTAATTTTCAAATTGCTATCATTTCTAATAATTTCATAATTAAATTCTAGTTTTGATATAGCATAATCATCAGAAACATTTCCTTCAAAATACATTACATTGTTAACACTATCTAAATTTGTTTCCAAATTTATATTTGGAAATTCATCCTTCAATACTTGTATGCTATATTGAGTGTTAGGTGATTTTAGATTTTTATTTAAAATAGATATTGAATATATTTTATTATTTATAAGGGTTTTCTGTATGGAAACAGAATTATTTATAACGTCATATTTTTCAGGATTATCTTCATAAACAAAGTATAAAGAATCCGTATTTTTTAATTCAAAATCCCAACGAACTATCGTTCCCTCTGGAATTATTAAATCTCCTATGTTGGATACAATTTCATCCTTTTTATTAGTGTAAACAGGGAAGTTTAAACTTGTATTAAACTGTAATATACTGGGTTTTTGCATAGTTTTTAAACAGAACGATTGGGAATAAAAACCGTCAGCATACAATTTAAAATTAATATCAGATACGACATTTTTAAATAAAAATTCAAAATTGGTTAAATCATTCTTTTTCATACTGAATCTGTTGTTGTCGACTTCAATATAGACATTATTAGGAATTTTAGATCCGACAATATCAACTTCTAGTTCAAAATCCTCTTGTTGAATGATTTCTAACTTCTCACTACTAATAATAAATTGAAAAGGTGCCTCAGGAACATATTCTGTATTGTAGTCAATTATTCTTGCAGAACTTTCTGTAATAATGTGTTTGTTTCCAGAAATGAAAAAGAAAAAAATAAATAAAGAAGGTAGAACAATCCATTTAAGATATTTTTTGTTTTCCTTAAAATTGACACTATTTCTAAAGGAAAAGGATTGAATATTTTCAGTCTTTTGCGTGATACTTGCTTGAATTAATAGGTTATCAGAATCTGATAGGTCATTTAACTGTAAAATATTAAGTATTTTATCATCAATCTCGGGAAAATGCTTTCCAATAATTTTAGCAGCATCAAAATATTCAATGGTTTTACTAATCCGAAACAGTTGTGATAAAGGAACAACTATAAATTTAATTAATATGATTAGATTTAACGAGAAGTATGCCCAAAAAAGAATACTCCTTCCAAAAGTATTTAATCTGGAAAAATACTCTATTATAGAGAAAAACAACAGAAAAATTAACAAGGTGGCAAATAAAAATATAAGTCCTTTCAGGATTTTATTTTTATAATACTTGTTGATAAATCTATTTAACTTATCAAATAATAAATTGTTTTCTTTATATTTCATTACAATGCTAAAATACAATTTTATATCTGTAAAAGACAAACGAATAATTTTGTAAATATTATCTTTGCGTATTAAATTGAGAATATAGATGTCAGAAGTAAGAGTTAGATTTGCTCCAAGCCCTACAGGACCACTGCATATTGGAGGTGTAAGAACCGCATTATATAATTACCTTTTCGCAAAAAATACAGGAGGTAAAATGATATTGCGAATTGAAGATACTGATCAGAATAGACTTGTAGATGGAGCTGAAGAATACTTAATAGACGCCCTTAAGTGGTGTGGTATTAAATTAGATGAATCCGTGGTTGATGGAGGCGATTTTGGACCATACAGACAATCGGACAGAAAAGAAATTTATTTACCGTACGCTGAGCAATTGGTGAGAGACGGCTTTGCGTATTATGCTTTTGACACCACAGAAGAGCTTGCTGAAATGAGGGAAAGAATGAAAGCTGCAGGAGTTCCTTCTCCTCAATATAATGCAGTAACTAGAACAACAATGCAAAATTCCTTATCACTTTCTGAAACCGAAGTAAAAAAAAGAATAGATGCGGGAGACCCTTATGTCATTAGAATAAAAATGCCTAGAAATGAAGAGGTGAAACTTCAGGACATCATAAGAGGATGGGTTATTGTAAACACTAATAACATGGATGATAAAGTCATTTTTAAATCAGATGGAATGCCAACTTATCATTTAGCTAATGTAGTAGATGATTATAAAATGAAAATTTCTCATGTAATTAGAGGAGAGGAGTGGTTGCCTTCAGCCCCTTTACATGTCTTATTGTATATATATTTAGGTTGGGAAGACAAAATACCAAAGTTTGCTCATTTACCTTTAATATTAAAGCCGGACGGAAATGGGAAGTTAAGTAAAAGAGATGGAGATAGATTAGGGTTCCCAGTATTCCCCACAGAGTGGAAAAATCCAGAAACTGGAGATATAAGTTCAGGTTATAGAGAAAACGGATATTTACCAGAAGCATTTATTAATATGTTAGCTTTTTTAGGCTGGAACCCAGGAACTCCACAGGAATTGTTCTCTATGGATGAATTATGCAAATCTTTTTCATTAGAACGCGTAGGTAAATCAGCGGCAAAATTTGATTTTGACAAAACAAAATGGTATAATCAGCAATATTTAAGATCAAAATCAAAAGAAGAATTGTCAAAAGATTTACAAGAGATCTTAAAACAAAATGGGGTAGATGCTAATGATGATTATGTGAAAAAAGTTTGTGAGCAATTAAAAGAAAGAGCAACTTTTGTTAACGATATGTGGGAAGAAGGGAAATACTATTTTGTAGCTCCTAAATCTTATGATGAAAAAACAATCCGCAAAAAATGGAAAGAAGACACGTCTAATTTATTGTCAGAATTTAAAAATAGGGTAGAGGCAATTTCAGAATTTTCTTCCGCAAATATTGAAAAAGAATTTAAATCGTACTTAGAAGAAAAAGAGTTAAGAATGGGTAACTTATTACCCGCATTTAGAGTTTCTTTAACGGGACTTGGGGTAGGACCTTCTCTTTTTGATATTGCAGCACTCATAGGAAAAGAAGAAACAATTAAAAGAATGAAAACTGCTTTAGAAAAAATAAACTAATGGGATTAATTACTGTAGAAGGAATTAGAGTTTTTGCGCATCATGGACACTTGCCAGAAGAAGGCATATTGGGAGGTCATTTTATTGTGAATGTTTGGGTTAGTGCAGACACATCTGAAGTAGAAACATCAGATGATTTAAACGACACAGTAGATTATGTAAAAATTATTGAAATTGTAAAGGATCAAATGGCAATCAGAGCAGATATGATTGAAGTTCCAGCAAAAAGAATTGTTGATGCAATCTTACTTTTAAATAAAGTGCAAAAAGTAAAAGTGGAGTTAGAAAAAATTCAACCACCAATTGACGCAACATTTGATAAAATCTCTGTTACTACCGAAGGAGTGAATTAAGACAAATATTTAGCAATATTTACTTTTTCAGAAATTATGGAATGTAATTTTTCTGGTGAAACCCTCTCTTGATTCATAGAATCTCTGTCACGTAAAGTTACGGTATTGTCTTCTAAAGTTTGATGGTCCACTGTAATACAGAACGGTGTTCCAATGGCATCTTGTCTTCTATATCTTTTTCCGATAGAATCTTTTTCTTCATATTGACAATTAAAGTCTGTTTGAAGAGACTTCATGATTGTTCTTGCTTTTTCCGGCATTCCATCCTTTTTTGTGAGTGGCAGGATGGCAGCTTTTATAGGAGCTAAAACAGGTGGTATTTTAAGGACGACTCTACCTTCTCCATTTTCTAATTCCTCTTCTCTGAAAGAATGACTCAAAACAGTAAGGAACATCCTGTCAAGCCCAATAGAAGTTTCTACAACATAAGGTACATAGCTTTCATTTATTTCGGGATCAAAATACTGTATTTTCCTTCCAGAAAATTCTTGGTGTGCTTTTAAATCAAAATCAGTTCTAGAGTGAATTCCCTCCAATTCTTTAAACCCAAAAGGAAATTTAAATTCTATATCGGTAGCAGCATTTGCATAATGTGCTAAGGTTTCATGATCATGAAAACGATAATTTTCTTCACCCATCCCTAAGGATTGGTGCCATTTTATTCTGAATTCTTTCCAATATTCGTACCATTTCATTTCTTCACCAGGACGAACAAAAAACTGCATTTCCATTTGTTCAAATTCTCTCATTCGGAAAATAAATTGACGAGCAACAATTTCATTTCTAAAGGCCTTACCAATTTGTGCAATTCCGAAAGGAATTTTCATTCTTGCAGTTTTTTGTACATTTAAGAAGTTAACAAAAATACCCTGTGCAGTTTCGGGTCTTAAATATAAATCAGAGGAAGTGTCTACGGTCGATCCTATTTGTGTTTTAAACATTAAATTAAACTGACGTACATCTGTCCAGTTGTTTGTTCCAGAAACAGGACATTTTATATCTAATTCTTCAATTAAAGATTTTACAGCTTCTAAATTTCCAGAAGAAAGAGAAGAGTTCAACTTTTCATTGATTTTATCAATTTTTTTCTGTCTTTCTAAAACCCTTCCATTCGTGGAAACAAACTCTTCTCTATTAAAGTCGTCTCCAAAACGCTTAGCAGCTTTCATACAATCTTTTTCAATTTTAGCTTCAATTTTAGCAATATGATCTTCAATTAGAACATCTGCTCTATATCTTTTTTTAGAATCTTTATTATCAATTAAAGGATCATTAAAAGCGTCCACATGGCCAGAAGCTTTCCAAGTAGTAGGATGCATAAAAATTGCAGAATCTAATCCTACAATATTTTCATGCATATT
>MDTD01139241.1_pt1 | contig 50005 bp, 53 predicted proteins | sample 811221 | NCBI WGS metagenome assembly MDTD01 (sample SAMN05326646, study PRJNA326480) | marine metagenome | isolation source: seawater | place: Pacific Ocean: South West | collected 2011 | reverse complement strand
GGGTGAGAAAATGGTACAACAAAAGATTCGGATAAGGCTAAAAGCCTTTGATTATAAACTAATTGATCATTCGGCTTTGGAAATCGTTGATACTGCGAAAAGGACAGGCGCTGTTGTTAAAGGTCCTTTACCCTTACCAACAAAAATACGTCGTTTGGACGTTTTGAGAAGTCCCCACGTAAACAAAAAGTCGAGAGATCAGTTTGAGCTTAGAACACACTTGAGGCTAATGGACATTATCGAGCCAACAGATAAGACGGTTGATGCGCTTATGAAGCTTGATTTGCCGGCTGGAGTGGATGTGGAGATAAAATTACAGTAACGACTCATTATAATTTTGTGATAGGATTATACGCTTTGGTTAGGAATTTTAGTTAAGTTATTATGAATGAAAACGTTGTTTCGGAAAACGGCGGGGCAATCCAAAAAAATACTTTTGGTCTAATTGGAACTAAGGTAGGAATGTCTCGTATTTTTGAGGAAGATGGTGTTTCGGTTCCCATCACGGTCATCAACGTCGGAATGAATGTTGTATCTTCGGTAAAGACCGTCGAGAAGGATGGATATTGTGCTGTTCAGGTTGGTTATCGCGAAACAAAAAAAAATAAGCTAAACAAACCTGCACTGGGGCATTGTACAAAACTAGGATTACCCTTAGTTTCAAAATTTAAGGAATTCAGAGTACCTAACGCGGAGTCGTTGCCAACTGTTGGTTCTATCATGTCAATTGAAAGTTTTTCGATAGGTGAGTTTGTGAATGTCTCTGGTGTATCTAAGGGTAAGGGGTATGCCGGCGCGATAAAAAGACATGGATTTTCTTCTCAAAGAACTTCGCATGGCAATTCTGTAAGCCATCGGGCAATAGGTTCCACTGGAATGTGTCAGGACCCTGGGAGAGTGTTTAAAGGAAAAAAAATGTCTGGTCATTTAGGGGCAGTGAAGAGAACAACGTGGAATTTGAAAGTCGTGGGTATTGATGGTTCCAAGATGCTAATAATGGTCAGGGGTTCGGTCCCCGGCAATAATGGATCGCAAGTCGTTGTAAAGCCTGCAGTTGGAAAAAAAAATAGGAAACTGGGTAACTAAGTAATATGGAACTTAAGGTTTTAGATAAAAACGGGAAAATAACGGAGACTAGAGAAGTAGTTGACACAGTCTTTTCCAGAGATTATTCCGGTCCATTAGTACACCAACTAGTCGAGTCTTATCGTGCTAATGGGAGAGGCGGTAATCGCGCACAAAAAAATAGAAGCAATGTAAAATTTTCGACAAGAAAACCATGGAAGCAGAAAGGAACAGGTAGAGCGCGAGCCGGTCGAGCATCCAGCCCGCTATGGAGGTCGGGAGGAGTAACTTTCCCAAGCTCGCCTTTAGAGAATTTCTCAAAACGAATAAATAAAAAGATGTACAAAGCTGGTATGCAGTGCATACTTTCGCAGCTTGCAAGGGAGGACAGGCTGTTTATCATAGGTGAACCATCGGTAAAAAAACCGAAAACTAAAGAACTCATTAAGGAATTGGAAGGTTACAAAGGAGCCAGGCGTTTAGTAATTCCGTTAGAGCTCGGAAATATTTTAGAATTGGCTAGCAGAAACGTAAGAGATCTGAAGGTCATAGGTTCTCGGCGTGTTGACCCTGTCTCGTTGTTGAACGCAGACGTCACCTATGTTTCTGAAGGTGCACTGAAGAACATTCAAGAAAGTTTAGCATGAGTATAGATAGGTATTACGATGTACTCATTTCCCCTGTTGTTTCTGAGAAATCAACATTGGTTGGGGAGCGGTCTAATCAATATGTATTCAAAGTGTCGAGAAGAGCTACGAAAGATGATGTAAAAAAGGCAATCGAACTTTTTTTTAACGTAACTGTTACGGCTGTGCAAATCCTTAATCGCAAGGGCAAAGAAAAGCGCTTTGGAAGGACACTTGGACGCAGGGCGCATGAAAAGAAAGCTTACGTCTCATTAAAAGATGGGGAAACTATCAAATTTGGTGGGGAGGCTTAGGTTTATGGCTACTTTCAAACTTAAACCAACCTCGCCAGGAAGACGTGGCACTGTAAGGGTTTCTCGGGATGGTTTATTTAAAGGCAAGCCTTCAAAAAGGTTGTTAGAACCTAAGAGAAAAATTTCAGGTAGAAATAATGCCGGTCGAATTACGGTTCGCCATAGAGGGGGGGGTCATAAGAGGTTTTACAGAATTATCGACTTTAAACGCCACAAAGATGGAGTTGCTGGTAAAGTTGAGCGCATTGAGTACGATCCGAATAGAAGCGCGTATATAGCGTTAATACTTTACATTGACGGGGAGCGTCGATATATAATTTGTCCAAAAAACCTAAACGTTGGTGACACAGTGAAATCCGGTCCCGACGTTCAAATAAGTGTCGGAAATTGTTTGCCGATTAGAAATATTCCCGTTGGTTCTGTCTTACATTGTATCGAAATGATGCCCGCAAAAGGGGCACAGATTGCGAGGTCGGCAGGAGCTTATGCACAGTTGTTGGCAAAGGAAGGTCAATACGCTCAAATTAGGCTCAGATCTGGTGAAGTGAGGAAGGTCCACATCGATTGTCGAGCGACGCTAGGTGAAGTTGGTAATGGTGAAAATAGTTTAAAAAGGCTCGGTAAGGCGGGAGCTAAAAGGTGGCGGGGCATTAGACCAACCGTTCGAGGGGTAGTTATGAACCCTGTTGATCACCCGCATGGAGGCGGGGAAGGAAAAACGGCAGCAGCGCAGGCTCCCGTTAGTCCCTGGGGAACACCTACGAAAGGGTTCAAAACCCGTCGTAATAAACGTACATCGGGAATGATTTTAGTTGATCGTAGAAAGAGAAAGGGATAAGGCTTGGCACGTTCATCAAAAAAAGGGCCATTCGTTGACCAGCATTTAGTAAGAAAGGTTGAGGCTGCTACGGCAAATAGAGACAAAAGGCCCATAAAAACATGGTCTCGAAGGTCAACAGTATTGCCTGAGTTTGTTGGTCTTACAATTGCTGTTCATAATGGCAAGCAACACCTCCCTGTTTATATTACCGACAATATGGTGGGTCACAAGCTCGGAGAATTTGCCTTGACACGAACTTTTAAAGGGCATGCTGCGGACAAAAAAACTAAACGTTAAATTGAAAAAAGAGAGGAATTAAGTTGTCAACATTTGCATCAGTTAGAGGAGTTAGATTGTCTCCACAAAAAGGCCGGTTAGTAGCTGATGCTATTAGGGGTCTGTCTGTTGAGAAGGCTTTGGATACGTTACGATTTCAAACAACCAAAGGCTCAAATATCGTTAAAAATCTTCTAGAGTCAGCCATAGCCAACGCAGAACATAACGATGGAGAAGATATTGATGATCTTTTTGTTGAGAAAATTTTCGTGGAAAGAGGTACAAAATTGAAAAGGTTTGCTGCTTGCGCTAAAGGCAGAGGCGTTAGAATTGAAAAACCAACCTGCCACATCTATATTTCAGTAGCAACCGCAGAATCGAAGGGCTAGTAGGATTATGGGACAGAAAATACAACCGACTGGCTTTAGGCTTCCTGTAGCAAGAAATTGGACTTCGAAGTGGTACGCAAGCCATCGAGATTTTTCCAAAATGCTCAACGAAGATATTAAAGTAAGAAAATACCTCAAAGGAAGGCTAAAATCTGCTGCTGTCAGCAAGATACTTATAGAGCGTCCTGCAAAAAATGCAAAGATAACAATTTACTCTGCCCGCCCAGGGGTCGTAATTGGGAAAAAGGGGGAAGACATAGAGGCATTAAAAACAGTGTTAGCTGAGATGTTAGGCGTATCTGTTCACGTAAATATTGAGGAGGTTCGAAAGCCTGAATTGGACGCTCAGCTGGTATCAGAAAGCATCACACAGCAGTTAGAAAAGCGGATTATGTTCAGAAGGGCTATGAAACGAGCAATCCAAAACGCGATGCGTTTGGGCGCTCAAGGTATAAAAATAATGAGCTCCGGACGGCTTAACGGCGCTGAAATTGCTCGTTGCGAGTGGTACCGTGAAGGTAGGGTTCCTTTGCATACCATGAAGGCCGATATTGATTACGGCTTCTCAGAGGCAAATACAACTTATGGAATTATAGGAGTTAAGGTTTGGGTCTACAAGGGGGAAATGCTAACTAAGTCAGACGTTGTTGGTGTTGCTCCGGACGTTGATTTTTCAAACGAGGAGCAGGAAAAACCAGCGAAGAGGGTGAGGACCAAAAAGAAAGGTAGTGAATCCACCACAAGTGCAAAAATAGAGCCAAAAGAAAAAGAGGCTCAAGAAAAACCCACGGCAAAAAAAGTACGCAGAGTAGCTTCAAAAAAACCTTCTAAGGGCGAAAATGCAACAGATGAAATTTCTTCTGAAAAAAAAGAAAAGAAGTCTCCAAAGAAGGTGAAAACAGAGAAACCGGAGTCTAAGTAATTATGTTGCAACCGGCGCGTAGAAAATATAGAAAAGAGCATAAAGGTCGAAATACCGGACTTGCTGTCCGAGGTTCGGCGGTGGCCTTCGGGTCGTTTGGACTTAAAGCCACAACCCGCGGAAGACTTACATCCCGACAAATTGAGTCAGCCCGACGGGCAATGACTCGGCATATAAAAAGAGGAGGAAGAATTTGGATACGGATTTTTCCAGACAAGCCTATTTCGAAAAAGCCAGCGGAAGTTCGGATGGGAAACGGCAAGGGAAATGTAGAGTTTTATGTCGCCGAAATTAAACCCGGGAAAGTTTTGTATGAAATGGACGGAGTCGAGGAAAATTTAGCTAGGCAAGCGTTTAAACTTGCTGCGGCTAAGTTACCCCTTTCTGTCAAGTTTGTTACCAGACAGTTAGGAAGATAAAAATGGAAGCTTCAGAGTTGCGAAAAAAGTCCGTAGTTGAGTTAAAAAAAGAGCTAGAGAACTCGTGTAAGGCGTTTTTATCTCACAGATTGCAAATATCAGTACAACAAAGTAGTGACACGGCTAAGTTGAAAGAGCTAAGGCGTGGAATAGCTAGAATAAGGACGATCATTAGCGAGCAGTCCATAGGTAACTCGAGTAAGAAAAGCTCTTAAATATAGGAAATAATTTTGTGACTAAGGAAAAAAAATTTATAACCGGTCGAGTTATTTGTAACTCTCAGGACAAAACAATTAGCGTTTTAGTTGAGAGAAAGGTCAAGCATCCAATGTTAGGTAAATTTATCTCCAAGTCGAAGAAGTACCAGGTACACAATGAGAGTGGTAAGTTTGATGTTGGCGATAAGGTTAGGATTCGTGAGTGTCGACCAGTTTCGAAGAAGAAGAGCTGGGTGGTGGTGGAATAGAATTGACAGTATAAGAAAAAAATTGTAATCTTATAGGTCGCTCAAACGGGCCCCAATACTTTATTTTTCTTAATAAAAGTTGGGAAATTTTTACAGGACTATGTGATGATTCAGATGCAATCGCGACTCGATGTTGCAGACAATTCGGGCGCAAAAGATGTAATGTGCATAAAGGTGCTCGGGGGATCAAAACGCCGATACGCATCCATCGGAGATATTATAAAAGTTGCTATTAAGGAAGCATCTCCGAAAGGTCGTGTTAAAAAAGGAGAAGTTTACAACGCTATCGTTGTTAGGACATCAAAAGGGGTTAGGCGCAATGACGGTTCGCTAATTCGATTCGACAACAACGCTGCTGTTCTTCTGAATGCAAAGTTAGAGCCGATAGGGACCAGAATTTTCGGACCGGTTACCAGGGAGCTTAGAACAGAGCGTTTTATGAAGATTGTGTCTTTGGCTCCAGAAGTTATTTGAAAGATTCGAATTTATGAACAAGTTGAAAACAGGTGATGAGGTACTGGTTATTACTGGAAAAGATAAAGGGAAAAAGGGCATTGTGTCTACGAGGGTTGGTGGCAATAAAGTAGTAGTGGATGGAATTAATATTGTAAAAAAGCACCAGAAACCTAACCCCAACAAGAATGAACCTGGGGGCATCACAAGTAAGGCGATGCCGATTCACGTTTCTAATTTGGCCATAGTTAATCCTGACACAGGGGAGAAAGATAAAGTGGTTATAAAGATTAAAGAAGATGGGAAGAGAGTGCGTGTGTTTCGTTCATCCGGTAATGAAATTCCGGCTGTCGCAGGTAAAAAATGATGGCTAGATTTAGAAAACAATTTCAAGAACAGGTTGTTCCAGAGCTAATGTCAAAGTTTCGATACAAGAGCCCTATGCAGGTGCCACGCTTTGAGAAAATTACTCTTAATATGGGGTTGGGCGAAGGGGTTTCAGATAAAAAACTCGTGGAATCTGCAGTTGTTGATTTAGCTAGTATAGCTGGGCAAAAACCAATTATTACGAAGGCTCGAAAAGCAATTGCAGGATTCAAATTAAGAGAGGGTATGCCTATCGGGGCGAAAGTCACATTGCGCGGTGTCCGAATGTACGAATTTTTAGATCGACTAATTACTGTTGCCCTGCCTAGGGTGAGAGATTTTAGGGGGATTTCGGGAAAATCATTTGATGGTCGAGGAAATTTTAGTTTTGGGGTTAAGGAGCAAATAATTTTTCCAGAGGTGGAGTATGACAAGATAGACAAAGTTAGAGGTTTAGATATTTGCTTTACTACCTCTGCTAACAACGATGGAGAGGCTAAGGCTCTTCTTGAGTCATTTAAATTTCCTTTTAAAAAATCATAGGAGAAAGACGAGTGGCGAAACTATCACTGATTAATCGAGAAAAAAAACGACAAAGACTAGTTGCGAAATTTAAGGCAAAACGGACTAATTTGCAAAAGGTAATCAATGACATGTCTAAATCAGAGGAAGAGAGATATGAAGCAAGGCTCGCCTTGCAACTTTTACCGCGAAATTCTAGCCCAACTCGATTGAGAAATAGGTGTGAGTTAACGGGAAGGCCCAGAGGGACATATAAGTTGTTTGGTTTGGGGAGAGGCAAGCTTAGAGAAATTGCTTTCAAGGGTGAAATTCCTGGTTTGACAAAGGCGAGTTGGTAATAAGGAGAAAAGTTCTAATCATGAGTATGAGTGACCCAATAGCAGACATGTTCACCCGCATAAGAAACGCACAGGCGGTTGATCAAGCTCAAGTGAGAATTCCATCTTCAAAACTAAAAGTTTCGATCGCATCAGTGTTGAAACAAGAAGGCTACATCGACGATTACAAAGTAGTTGAGGGAGATGGCAAACTAAACTTAGAAATCGAACTGAAATATTATGCAGGACAGCCGGTGATTGAAAAAATAGAAAGGGTATCTACCCCTGGCCTCCGTGTTTACAAACGGAAAGACGCGTTGCCACGCGTCATGAACGGTTTAGGAGTCGCGATTATTTCGACTTCGAAAGGCTTGATGACAGATCGCAAGGCGAGAGCTGATGGGCTAGGCGGAGAAGTTATCGGAATGGTTTCATAGAGGTGACGTTATGTCAAGAATAGCTAAAATGCCAATAACCGTGCCCATGGGAGTTGAAGTGGAAATTCAGGAAAATAATATTAAAGTTTCAGGTCCTAAAGGGACGCTTTTGCAGCGATATAACGAATCAGATGTCGCTGTACGAATTGACAATAATCAGATTAGTGTTTCCCCATCTTCCACCAGTGGACATTCTCGGGCGATGAGTGGAACAATACGATCGTTAGTTTTCAACATGGTTTACGGAGTTACAGAGGGTTTTGAAAAAAAGCTTTCTTTGGTTGGGGTCGGTTACAAAGCTCAAGCTAAGGGGTCGATATTAAACTTAGCGCTGGGGTTTTCGCATCCCGTCGATTACGAAATTCCCAAAGAATTGAAAGCTACGACGCCATCCGCGACTGAAATTGTAATCTCAGGAGCTGATAAGCAGAAGGTTGGTCAAGTAGCGGCGGAGATAAGAGCGTATCGTCCTCCCGAACCATATAAGGGAAAGGGTGTCCGGTATTCAGATGAAGTGGTTGTGCTTAAAGAAACTAAGAAGAAATAGTTATGAAGAAAAAACAAGCAAGACTCCGAAGATCAAAGTCAACTAGGGCCAGAATAGAGCAAAGCGAATTACCGCGATTGTCTGTGCATAGGACTAACTTACATATATACGCATCTGTTATTAGTCCAGATAAAAGTCGAATCCTTGTCTCTGTCTCAACGCTTGAAAGTAATATGAGGGAGAGACTAGGTGAGAAATCTGGGCGAGGAGGTAACATAGAAGCAGCAAGCCTTGTAGGAGAGACCGTGGCTAAAAAAGCTCAGGAGAAGGGTATAAAAAAAGTCGCATTTGACAGGTCCGGATTTATGTTTCACGGTAGAGTAAAAGCTCTAGCAGACGCTGCTAGACAATCTGGTCTAGAATTTTAAAAGAAGGAATAATTGATGGCCAAAATGCAAGCAAAATTAGCAACTGAGGACCGAGACGACGGCTTAAGAGAAAAAATGATAGCCGTCAATCGCGTAACGAAAGTTGTTAAAGGGGGGAGAATACTCGGTTTCGCGGCTTTGACGGTTGTTGGAGATGGTGACGGAAAGGTCGGTATGGGGAAAGGAAAATCTCGCGAAGTGCCTCTCGCTGTGCAGAAAGCTATGGATGAGGCCAGGAAAAATATGGTAACAGTGAGGATGAAGGGGGGCACTTTTTATCACAGTGTAATCGGAAAGCACGGAGCTTCATCGGTTTTGATTTCTCCAGCTGAGAAAGGTACTGGAATCATAGCTGGGGGCCCAATGAGGGCTATATTTGAAGTCATGGGAGTGTCGGATGTTGTCGCAAAAAGTTTCGGGTCAACAAATCCTTACAATCTTGTTCGAGCGACTTTAAACGGTTTGGAAACAATGTATTCTCCTTCAGAAGTTGCAAAGAAAAGAGGAATGACAATTGAACAGATCGTCAATTAGAGAGTAGATTTATGGGGTCAAAAAAAAGTACAGTTACAGTTAAGCAAATCAAGAGTTCGATTGGGACACACAAGGATCACAGAGCTACCCTTAGGGGGCTCGGCTTGAGGAAAATTAATAGCCAAAGGACATTGGTGGACACACCATGTGTGCGTGGAATGATACGGAAAATTTCATATATGGTTGAAGTTATCCAACCAAATAGTTCAAAGTGAAAACACAAGGATCAAGCTAATGAGATTAAACACTATTAAGCCAGCAGCAGGTTCCACCAGAAACAAAAAGAGGGTTGGGAGAGGTGTAGGGTCCGGGTCTGGAAAAACGTGTGGTCGCGGCCACAAGGGTCAAAAGTCCCGGTCGGGAGGTTTTCATAAAATTGGCTTTGAAGGCGGGCAGATGCCATTACACAGGCGGTTACCCAAAAGAGGATTTAAGTCAGTAAAATCTTTATACACAGAACAAATTCGACTGGGAGACTTGGATAAATTGGACATTAGCACAATCAATCTATCCGAGCTTATTAAATGTGGGGCAGTTCGTTCCTTGACACGTCGTGTAAAAATATACTTGTCTGGACAAATTAAAAAATCAATTAAAGTGCAAGGTATTGCAATGTCTAATGCGGTTAAGGTAGCGATAGAGAAGGCAGGTGGTTCTATTGAAATCAATAACAAAGAAGAGAATAAATAAGTCTTATGGCGTCGCGTTCAGATAAATTTGGTGACCTAAGACGTAGGATCATCTTTCTAATTCTCGCAATATTAGTTTACCGATTGGGCGCCCACATCCCCGTACCCGGTATTGATCCCGACCAATTAAGTTCATTGTTCAAGTCGCAAGAGGGCGGTATTCTTGGGTTGTTCAATATGTTTTCTGGAGGAGCTTTATCCAGATTTACCATTTTTGCCCTTGGAATCATGCCCTATATATCTGCATCCATAATCATGCAGTTGATGACGGCGGTGTCACCGACATTAGAAGCACTAAAAAAAGAAGGGGAGGCTGGACGTAGAAAGATTTCGCAATACACGAGGGTTGGTACACTCGGTCTGGCAATTGTCCAGGCTGTGGGAATTTCTGTTGCTTTAGAGTCCCAACCCAACTTAGTGATTGACCCGGGATTGGTTTTTCGAATTACAACCATCGTTACACTAGTTACCGGGACCATGTTTTTGATGTGGCTCGGAGAACAGATTACGGAGAGAGGTTTGGGCAATGGTATTTCATTAATAATATTTGCCGGAATAGTTGCCGGCTTGCCCAGCTCACTAGGGGGTTTATTTGAGCTGGTCAGAACGGGATCTATGTTGCCTATAGTTGCCCTTTTTATTGTTGCTTTGGTGATATTAGTAACAAGCCTTGTATGTTTTGTTGAGCGCGGGCAAAGGAGAATAACGGTAAATTATGCTAAGAAACAGATCGGAAATAAATTATATGCGGGTCAATCTTCACATCTGCCACTAAAGCTGAATATGGCTGGCGTTATACCTCCAATTTTTGCGTCAAGCATTATTTTGTTTCCAGCTACGCTTGCATCCTGGTTTGGGACTCCAGCTACGGGTATAGAGGATCAAGGATTTAGCCCATCCACTTTATTTGCGGATTTCGCTGCTTCGCTGTCTCCGGGTCAACCGCTATACATAGCGTTGTATGCTTGCGCGATCATATTTTTTTGTTTTTTCTATACAGCCTTGGTTTTTAATAGCAAGGAAACTGCGGATAATCTAAAAAAGAGCGGGGCCTTTCTTCCTGGTATCAGGCCTGGTGAACAAACTGCGAAATATATTGATAAGGTGCTCGTAAGGTTAACGTTAATAGGTGCGATATATATAACCGGCGTTTGCTTGCTTCCGGAGTTTCTTGTATTTGGTTACAACATTCCTTTTTACTTTGGAGGAACCTCGTTATTAATTATCGTTGTGGTTACCATGGATTTTATGGCACAGCTTCAGTCTTACATTATGTCTCAGCAGTATGAAAGTTTGATGAAGAAATCCAGCTTTAAACCTGGAGGGGCTTTGAGGTAATTTGATGGCAAAAGATGACGCAATACAGATGCAGGGAGAGATTATCGAAACACTTCCAAATGCCACGTTCAGGGTTAAGTTGGAAAACGACCATGTAGTATTAGGACATATATCGGGGAAAATGAGAATGAATTATATTAGAATTTTGCCAGGCGATAAAGTGACCGTAGAGATGACACCGTACGATCTAACTAGGGCTAGAATTATTTTTAGAGTTAAGTGAAAAAGGGAAGAAATGAAAGTAATGGCATCCGTTCGAAAAATTTGTCGACATTGCAAAGTTATTAAAAGAAAACGAGTTGTGAGAATTATATGCAACAAAGATCCACGACATAAACAAAGGCAAGGATAAAAACAGGTATAAGGAAAATTTATGGCACGAATAGCTGGTATTAACATTCCTAGCAATCAACATTTAGAAATTGGGTTAACTTCTATTTTTGGAATTGGCCGGTCTAAGGCGAGGGAGATTTGTAAATTATTAAATATTCCTTGCAGTAAGAAGGTAAAGGATTTGAATGACGATGAGCTCGAACATATCAGAGCGCAGATCACTAAGATGCCCACTGAAGGTGACTTGAGGAGAGAAGTTTCCATGAGTGTTAAAAGATTAATGGACCTTGGTTGTTATCGTGGTTTACGGCATAGAAGAGGACTCCCGGTGAGAGGACAAAGAACCAGAACTAATGCTAGGACGAGAAAAGGTCCCAGAAAAGGTAGCATCACCCTTAAAAAATAATATGGAGTAAAAGTTCATGGCTAGAAACCAATCCTCAACCAGAGGAAAGAAAAAAATTAGGAAAAATGTCACGGATGCAATTGCCCACATTCATGCTTCCTTCAACAATACTATTATCACTATTACAGATAGGCAAGGTAACGCCCTTTGTTGGGCGACTAGCGGTGGTGCGGGATTTAAAGGGAGCAGGAAGAGTACCCCTTTCGCGGCACAGGTTGCAGCAGAATCGGCAGGAAAAGTTGCCGTTGAATGCGGTGTGAAAAATATTGAGGTTCGAATAAAGGGTCCTGGTCCGGGAAGAGAGTCGACAGTTCGAGCTCTCAACGCTCTTGGAATTAGAATCACCCAAATTTCAGACGTGACCCCTGTTCCTCACAACGGTTGCCGCCCGCCAAAAAAGCGTCGAATTTAATACTTGAAAGGAGCTTGTTTGTGGCACGATACTTAGGACCTAAATGCAAATTATCTCGACGGGAGGCTTCAGATTTGTACCTCAAGAGTGCACGTCGAGGATTGGAATCAAAGTGCAAATTAGATAGTAAGCCAGGGCAACATGGAAGAATTTCTGGCGCGCGATCTTCAGACTATGGGAAGCAACTCCGAGAAAAGCAAAAAGTAAAACGAATATATGGAACATTGGAACGCCAATTCAGAAACTACTTTGCTAAAGCCTCGTCAATGAAGGGAAATACTGGGGAGACTTTACTCCAGCTTTTGGAATCAAGATTAGATAACGTTGTATTCAGGATGGGATTCGGTTCAACAAGAGCTGAAGCACGGCAGCTCGTTAGTCATGCAGCCATTTTGCTAAATGGCAAAAGAAACAATATTCCCTCAGCGAGAGTCAAGCCAAACGACACCGTGAGCTTAGTAGAAAAAGCGAAAGTGCAATTACGGGTTAAGTCCTCACTTGAGTTAGCGGAACAGATTGGGATTCCAGATTGGGTTACCGTAGATGCGAAAAAAATGGAAGGAGTATACAAACGAGTACCAGACAGAGGTGACCTACCACCAGATATAAATGAGAGTTTAATTGTCGAGTTATACTCCAGATAATTTTAAAGACAGAATAACCAAAGTTAGGAAAAATTCATGCTTAACCAGCTTTTAAAACCAAAGATCATTGACGTAGATTTCCATAGTGATAACTATGCTAAAGTAGTCTTAGAGCCTTTTGAAAGGGGCTTTGGCCACACATTGGGTAACGCCCTTAGAAGGGTCCTTTTATCCTCTATGGAAGGTTTCGCGGTTACAGAAGTCCAAATTGGAGGAGTTTTACACGAATACAGCACCATAGAAGGAGTACAGGAAGACGTTGTTGACATTCTTCTCAACCTTAAAGAAGCTGTCTTTGTACTTGAGGGAAGAGGGGACGTTACTTTATCTGTAAAAAAAGTTGGGCCAGGAAATCTTGTGTTGAGTGATTTTGAACTACCGCATGATGTCGAAGTATGTAACCCTGACCTCGTTTTGGCGAGGCTTTCTGATAATGCCAAACTAGACATTCAAATTAGAGTCCAAAAAGGTCGAGGTTACGTTCCCGGTTCCCTTCGACAGCAATTTGAAGAGGAGGGGAAAACAATTGGCAAAGTCGTTCTGGACGCAACCTTTTCCCCTGTCAAGAGAGTAAGTTATATGGTTGAAAACGCCAGAGTAGAACAAAGAACAGATTTGGATAAACTCGTGATGGAGGTTGAAACTAACGGAGTCGTAACTCCAGAGGATGCGGTCAGACAAGCGGCTCGGATTTTAGTGGAGCAGTTATCAGTTTTCGCGGCCCTTGATCAGGCGGAGACTGAGGACGAACAACCACAAGGACAGCAATTTGATCCAACTCTGTTGAGACCTGTTGATGATTTAGAGTTGACCGTTCGTTCGGCCAATTGTTTGAAGGCGGAAAGTATATATTATATTGGTGATTTGATTCAACGGACAGAGAATGAGTTATTAAAGACGCCCAACCTTGGTAGGAAATCACTGAACGAAATTAAAGAGGTATTGGCTACCAAGGGACTGACATTAGGCATGAAACTGGAGAGTTGGCCACCAGCGGGTTTTGATCACTAATAGGTTACGAGCTTGGAGAACAGATGAGACATAGACATGGATTGCGTAAATTAAATAGGACTTCTAGTCACCGGCTGGCGATGTTCAGAAATCTTGCTAATGCTCTAATACAGCACGAGAGTATTAAAACCACGCTCCCCAAGGCCAAAGAATTGAGAAAGGTTCTAGAACCGTTAATTACGATAGGGAAAAAACCCACATTAGCAAATAAAAGAATAGCGTTTGCTAGATTAAGAGATCGAGATAATGTGTTGAAGTTGTTCTCCGAGCTTGGTCCGAGATTCGAAAATAGACCAGGGGGCTACACAAGAATCTACAAAAACGGTTTCAGACCCGGTGATAACGCACCGATGGCGCTTATGGAGTTCGTAGATAAGGGTTCTAGCGAAGGTGAGGAAAATTAAGATAGGTTGTGATCACGAAATTTAAGTTCAAATTTCCTTGTCTAATATCCATCTGGCTACTTGCGTTGAAAAATAGCTTATTATTCCGGTTGAGCCTGCCCTTTTGAAACAAGCTAGGGACTCCATTACAGTATTCTTCTCGTCTAACATTGATTGATTTATAGCTGCCTTGATCATCGCGTATTCCCCGCTTACCTGGTAAGAAAAGATTGGCATATTAAGCGACGTTTTTAATCGGTATACGACGTCTAGGTACGGAAGTCCAGGCTTCACAAGTAACATGTCGGCTCCTTCATATGTATCCAGGGTGGCTTCTCGCAGAGCCTCGTCTGAATTTCTGGGGTCCATTTGATACGTATTCTTTGATGACTTGTTCCCCAACTTCGAGGAAACTGCTTCTCTGAATGGGCCGTAAAATGCTGAAGCGTATTTTGCAGCGTAAGACATGATGAGGGTGTCTGTTTTTTTTAAACCCTCAAGAGTTTCCCGTATAGCGATAATTCTTCCATCCATCATATCTGATGGAGCAATCACATCTGCTCCCGCTTCAGCCTGAATCGCAGCCTGCTTACACAAAATACGAACGGTTTCGTCATTAATTACGTTTCCATCGCGATTAACGAGACCGTCTTGCCCATGACTCGTATATGGATCCAATGCGACATCCGCCATAACACCTACTCCGGGAAATCTTTTTTTTATTTCTCTTATGGCTGAGCAAATTAAACCATTTTCATTTACGCCTTCTTTTCCATCAACAGTTTTTAAATTATCCTCAAGACATGGAAATATTGCTACCAATGGAATATTGAGCTTCTCAACTTCTTCCAATTTATAGAATAATCGGTCAACAGAGTATCTCTGGATTCCGGGCATTTTGCCGATACTTGTTTCTTTGTTTGTTCCGTCTACCAAAAAGAAAGGTTGAATTAAGTCACTCGTGCATAATTTGGATTCAGAGAATAGATCTCGACTCCATTTCCACCGCCTGGATCTTCTAGGTCTATAAAGGGGGTATTGCTGCATCTGAAAATTCCTTTCATTTAATTAGCCATGCCATCAGTTTAAATCGAAGTTCCTCAAGACCGTATCTTTTGGTAGCGGAAAAGAGTGAACAGCTCCCATTATTTTTAAACGCAGGATCTTTTTCCTCAAGAGCGACGTTACAATTTTTTAAAGCAATTATTTTCTCACTATGGTTAAGTTTGTCCGATTTGTTTAGTAGAATGTGATAACGAATTTTTTTTTTTATTAGAATATCAAGCATAAGTTCGTCGATATCTGTTAATGGTCTTCTGCAGTCTGTGATCATCAATGAAGCAACTAACATTTGCCGTGTCCATATGAAATTTAGCAATGTTTTTTCCCAACTTTTTTTCAAGCTTTTATCAACTTTCGCATAGCCATACCCTGGAAGGTCGACTATTCTCGACGAAACAACACCCTTATACTTGATTGCGAAAAAGTTAAGTAATCTGGTTTTGCCTGGGTTCTTAGCGGTGTAGGCCAATTTTTTTCTATTAAAAATACAGTTTATTACAGAGCTTTTTCCTACATTAGAGCGTCCTACTATGGCGATTTCAGGTATTGTCATGGTCGGGAACTGCGAGGAGCGTGCAGCGCTCGTTTCAAACTGTACATCATCAAAAAATTCATGATTTAGACTGTCTTTTATAAGTCTTTTCATTGGGATTTCTCTTTGACCTTTACGATAAGTCCTTTGCCATAGTATCATCTGATAATAAGTGCACACAATTTTTGTTTTTTAATAACATTTTAAGAATTGTTGATGGGGAGTTAATTGTGATGAGGAAAAACAGTTTGATGGGTTCCCGTTTCGTATCGTTTTTATTAGCGTTTGTTTTTGTTAATAGTGTTGTAACTTCCCAGTCGTATTCAGCGGATGCTCAAAAAGGCGCTACGGTTGCTCAGGGTTTATGTGCAGCTTGCCATGCGTCAGACGGTAATAGTGTAATACCGACTAATCCGATTTTAGCTGGGCAGCATTCTAGTTACATAAAAAATCAGTTACATTATTTCCAGGTAAAAAAGGGAGAGGATAAAGCCAAGCGAGAAAATGCTGTGATGGCTGGGATCGCATCGACGCTATCCGATGATGACATCGAAAATTTGTCCGCCTATTACAGTCAACAGAAGATAATTCCTTCTTTTGCTGCAAATATTCAGTTGGCAAAAGCAGGAGAGCTCATTTACAAGGCTGGGGATAATAGCAAAGGAATTCCATCATGTTCATCCTGCCACGGCCCACGGGGGTTGGGCATCCCGGGACAATTTCCTAGAATCAGTGGGCAACATGCCACATACACAGCCACCACTCTAAAGGCCTATAAAACTGGCGAACGCGCAAACAACAAACAGATGATGGCAATTTCTTCTCGACTAACAGAAGGGCAAATCGAGCAACTAGCAGAATATTTGGCCGGGCTCGAGTGACCATAAGGACTTTTATAAAAAAAAAGGTGCTTTTTGGTGATGATTTAGGCAACCAGGTCACATCTGAGTCAGTTTTTTTCAGAAGAAGATTCATTACTAAATCGTTAGCAAGTTTTGGGTTAATTGGGGTGCCTTTTAGTCAGATAAAATCCAAAACCACTCAAAATAGCGACTACCACCGCAAACTGGACCATGTTAAGCCAGACGAATTTAGACAGGTTGAGGATATAACCAAATATAAAGACGCGACTAGCTATAACAACTTTTATGAATATGGGACAGGTAAGGGAGACCCAAGTAGGTTGGCTCCGTCAATGTTGCGAGTCTCGCCGTGGACTCTCGAAATCGATGGATTAGTTCATAAAAAAAAAACCGTTGGAATCGATGATTTGGCTTCGCTAACTAACCTTGAGGAGAGGGTATATCGCATGCGTTGCGTAGAAGGTTGGTCTATGGTGGTTCCCTGGATTGGTTATTCTTTGAGTAAGTTGATCAATCTTGTAAAGCCACTGGGTTCGGCTAAATATGTTTCCTTTACAACTCTTGCAGACCCAGAAATGATGCCAGGCGTTGCGGCGTTGCGACCAATTTTACCATGGCCTTATGTTGAAGGTCTGCGCATGGATGAGGCTATGAATCCATTAACACTTTTGACTTTCGGGTTTTATGGTAAAACTCTTTTAGAGCAAAACGGCGCTCCTGTTCGACTTGTAGTTCCCTGGAAATATGGCTTCAAGGGAGCTAAATCAATTGTTCGGATAAGTTTTGTGGAAAAGCAACCGCAAACGACATGGGTGAGGGCCGCTCCTAGCGAATACGGTTTTTACTCTAACGTTAATCCAAATGTTTCTCATCCTCGATGGTCTCAAGCAAAGGAACGGAGGATTGGAATGGGAGGACTTTTTGCGAGCAAGATTCCCACGAGGCTTTTTAATGGTTACGAAAGTTTAGTTGGTCAAATGTATACTGGCATGGATTTGAAAAAATTCTACTAGTGGTATCTAGGTAATTTCTCGTGCCCACATTTCTTCGTAGTTTTCTCTTCTTACGATTTCCTTCACAGAGCCGTTACAATTTACGATTATCTCAGATAGCTTCCGTCTGCTATTATAATTTGATGCCATTGAACTGCAGTATGCTCCGGCTGAAAAAAAACAAATTAAATCCCCCTCTAAAAGTTTTAGTCGTCTTGCTTTAGCAAGCCAATCCCCAGACTCACAAATAGGACCAACAATATCCCATACTTTGGTACTCGTCTCTGCATTCAATGAAATAGGAGCTACTTCATGGTAAGCATCATATAAGGTGGGTCTGATTAAGTCGTTCATCGCAGCGTCAACAACTGCAAAGTTTTTACCTACTCTATCCGTGGAGCTCTTCAAATATAAAACCCTTGTTACTAAAATTCCAGAATTACCCACGATCGACCTCCCTAATTCAAAAAGCAAGTGAGGTGGTTTAAGTCGTCTCTTTTCGTACCAATCAATAACTATATTTGAAATTAATTTTAAAAACTCCTCCAGGTCAGTGTGTGACTCTTCGTTAGAATAAGGAATACCTAAACCTCCGCCAAGATTAATGTGTGTCAACACGATGCCTGTTTCCCTCAAAATACGATCAACAAAACCTAAAACCCTTTCTGTGGCTTGTTTAAAAGGATCAATGGACATAATCTGTGAGCCAATATGACAGTCAATTCCTTTAACTTCTACAAAAGGCAGAGCTTTTGCTTTTTTGTAGGCTTCTATCCCGTCCTCAGTTGATATACCAAATTTATTTTCGCGCAATCCAGTCGAAATATAAGGATGAGTAACCGGATCTACATCAGGGTTGATCCGAATCGATACGGGTGCTTTCAAATTTAGTCCCTCAGCAACCGAATTGATGTGGGTTAATTCCGACAAACTTTCCACATTAATTGAGAAAATATTATTTTTTAGGGCAAACTTGATTTCTTCGTTGGTTTTTCCTACTCCGGAAAACACAATTTGTTTAGGACCAGGAGAGCTAATTAAAACCCGTCTCATTTCTCCTTCAGAAACAACATCAAATCCAAGTCGGTCCATTCCGGCCAATTTAAGAATATTCAACGAGGGGTTTGCTTTTACGGCGTAACAAACTGTAATTTCTTTCCCTGTGGTAGCTTTTTTTATTTGTTGCAAATTATTTTTGATGTGAGACTCTGAGTATATGAAAGTTGGAGTATGGTATTCCTTAACAATGTCCGCAATCTTTATTCCATCGCAAAAAAGATCATTTTTTTTGTAATAAAAATTTTTACTGAGCAGTTCCATTTTCTTTTTGTTCTTTAATGTCAATATTAGGTACAGGATATTTTTTTTCGGGCATCATCAACGGACCTTTTTGTCCGCAAGAATAGGCCAACAAAATCATCGTAAAAAAAAACACGATAATTTTAATTTTCTTCACTATAATTATTAAACATGATCGACTTTTTTTACCCCTAATTTGACAACTACTCATGGATGATAAACAGTTCTTTAATAAGATAAGTGCAACGTTTAGCGCGCTTGAGAATTGCGTTGATCAATGGAATATTAAACACGATTTGGTAATTGACATCAATACTGAAGCCAATGTTTTTGAAATAGAATTTGAAAATTCAAAAAAAATAATTATTAACTCCCAACCTCCAATGCATGAGCTATGGATGGCGTCCGAGCTGGGAGCTTATCATTTTTCATATGATTCGGTAGGAAATTCTTGGCAAGACACTCGTGGCAGTGGCTCTTTTGAGGATATCTTTTTCAATGATTCTATAAGGTTAAGCGGGATCGATTTCGCGGTCGAGAGTCTTAACATCGATTGATCTTGTCCCATTTGGCGGAATAGTATCATCGGTAAATAGATCGTCATTTATTCTAACAATACCGCGGGGCTCGCTTGGAAAACTTACGGGTACATTTTTTAATGCTTGCTTCATAAAATCAATCCATATTGGCAAGGCAGCTGCGCTGCCTGTTTGGTTTTTTCCTAAACTTTTTGGGGAATCAAAGCCGAACCATGTTATCGCTGCTAAGGAAGGTTGATAACCAGCAAACCATGCATCAAATGCATCATTCGTGGTCCCTGTTTTTCCGGCTATATCTGGTCTTCCAAGAGAACGCGCTTTCTTACCTGTTCCAGTCCTGATGACCTCAGATAATATATTGTTGATGATGAAGGCGTGCCGGGCATCAATAACACGCAATTTTTCGTCTCCAGTTTTCAGTGGTTCATATTTTCTAACTAGTCTACCCGTGCTATCAACAATTCTATCTATAAAATATGGTTTAACGTAGAAACCACCGTTCGCAATAATGCTATATCCTACAGCAAGTTGCAAGGGCGTAACCGCTCCTGCTCCCAATGCTAAGGTAAAATAGGCAGGATTTCTTGCCGGTTCAAACCCAAACCTCCTGATGTAGCTTTGTGCAAAGGATGGATTAATATGCTTGATGAGCCTTATCGAGACCATATTCTGTGACTTTGTTAGCGCCTCCTTAATCGAAATAGGACCCAGATATACGTCATTAAAATTACTGGGTTCCCACAAGACTCCTCCTGTCGATTCAGCGTCGAAGTTCACAGGAAGATCACTAACTATGGTATCAGCTGACACCCCTCTTTCGAGCGCTGCTCCAAAAATAAAAGGTTTTATGGCGCTCCCAGGCTGCCTATAAGCTTGTGTAGCCCTATTATACTTATTTGCATAGAAATCGAAGCCACCAACTAGCGCTCTAATTGCCCCGTTGTTCGTTTGAATGGCCACCAATGCACCTTCAACCTCGGGTTTATTTGTTAACTTGTATACATTTTTCTTTTTGTTTTGCCTAACCACCCATACAATAGAACCAATTTTGATTTTTTTGTTGTCATCAGAAACTTGACTGTCATCAAAAAAAGAGCGTACTCCTTCATCGATTTTTATTTTGATCTCGCCCATTTCTTTTGTAGCAACGCTAAGGGTGTTTTTGTTAATTCTCGTTACGACTCCGGGGTGGAAATTCTCGATTTTGTTTTGCTTTGATAAATAATTCGCGATTTCTTGTTTTCGAGATGGATTTTTTCCCCGTGGTTTTATTAAACCGTCAGAACCCTCAAAAGGATTGTTGTAACTGTATTTTATTACCGCTTTTTTGATAGCAGTTTTTGCAGCTACCTGCTCTTTAGATCTTATTGTAGTGAAAACAGTTAATCCTAACTCATAGGTTTTTTCTTTAAATTCCGAAAATATTTTCTGGCGGACCATTTCAGCAACATGATCGGCCGGTACACCCGATTTTGTTTCATTGACTTTTTCTTTTCCTCTATTAAAAACCAGCTCAAGATTATAATTTTTTTGATATTCTGAAAAACTAATTTTCCCGAGCTTGTACATTCGGTTCAGAACATATCTCTGGCGGATAATCGATCTTCGGTAGTTGGAGTAAGGGTTAAATTTAGATGGAGCCTTTGGTAGACCCGCCAGCATAGCAGCTTCTGCTATATTAATGTTGTCAAGTCTTTTGCCAAAATAAACGAAAGCCGCAGAACCGAATCCGTAAGCTCTCTTGCCGAGGTAAATTTTATTTAAATATAATTCTAAAATTTGTTCCTTAGTTAATTGTCTTTCGATTTCCATTGCCAGTAAAATCTCATATATTTTTCTAGTGAATGTTTTTTCAGATGATAAATAGAAATTTCTAGCTACTTGCATTGTTATAGTGCTTCCTCCTTGAGCTTTCGCTCCCTTGATAATGTTGTTTATCACAGATCTTGCCATCCCGGTTAGGTCAATACCCCTGTGCTCAAAGAATCTATCGTCCTCTGCGGCTAATATGGCATCTACTAGTATTTTTGGAGTGTTTTCATATTCGACGACTTTTCTTTTTTCTTTACCAAATTCTCCGATTAATATTCCATCGGCTGTCATAATCCGTAACGGTAGTTTTGGTGTATAGTCTACGAGTTCAGAGACTTGCGGAAGTTTTGGGCTAGCCAGCGCGACTATTAAGCCTGCGACAGAAATAGCTGCAATTATAGTAAACGCAAAAGTGGAACAAAGCACGGTAAATATTTTTAGCATATAGGTGTATTCTATAGACTGTAGTTAATTCAGGCTAGTTTAAAGATCTCGTTTAATGAAAAACATAATACTTGTTGGTTTAATGGGGGCAGGCAAGACAACCGTTGGAAGACGGCTTTCCCAAAGAATCGGTTGGGAATTTGTCGATACTGACAGTTTAGTAGAAAAAAATTGTGGTACGTCAGTGAATGTAATCTTTGAGGTAGAAGGAGAGGAAGGCTTTCGTTTACGGGAAGAAAAAGTTATCGAGACGGTTATGAGTCGGGACCAACAAATCGTCGCGACAGGAGGAGGAACTCCAACTATTGAAAAGAACCGTAAGTTTCTGAGCCAGGGATTTGTCATATACCTTTTTGTTAAGCCCCAGTCCTTGTGGTCTCGATTACAACACGATGATTCAAGACCATTGTTACAAGCATCAACTGACGTTAAGGGAAAGATAGAGGCTCTTTTTGAGGAGCGTGACCCGATATATCGAAGTCTTGCTGATTTTGTAGTCTCAGGAGAAAATTTAACTTTGCGCGCCTTGACAACTAAAATTGTAAATATTTTAAGGTCAGAAGAATATGTTTGAGAAAGGAATAATAAATTGAATTCGCCATTTATCGATAAGTTAGTGCTAGGTTTAGGCGGAAGAAGTTACCCTATAATCATTGGTTATGATTTTTTAAATTTGTTAAGCGAAATTTGTCCAACATTAGCAAACAGGAATGTAGTTATTATTTCAAATAAAATTGTTTCCGATCTATATCTTCCTTCAATCACAAGCTCACTAAATAAAGCTAATTCAAACTTTGTATTGATCAACCTTCCCGATGGGGAGCAAGAAAAAAAATTAAGCAATGTCGAGTTTATTGTGTCTAAAATGCTTGAAAAAAACTTAGACCGTTCATCGATCATTCTTGCGTTAGGGGGAGGAGTAATAGGAGACATAGCCGGTTTTGTGGCCTCCATCTATCAACGGGGTATTGATTTTATTCAAGTTCCAACAACTCTTTTAGCGCAAGTTGACTCAAGTGTTGGAGGCAAAACTGGAGTTAATCATTTACTAGGTAAGAATATGATAGGTTCTTTTTACCAACCAAAGGCTGTTGTTATTGACATTATGACTTTGGAGACATTGAATGATAGAGAATTTTCGGCTGGAGCAGCGGAAATCATAAAATACGGGTGTATAAGAGATATAAGATTTTTTGAATGGCTTGAAAAGAATTCGACTGAAATAATGAATAAGTCTTTAAAACAATTGGCCTATGCAATAAAAAAGTCATGCGAAATAAAAAGCAGCATTGTTGAAGAAGACGAGAGGGAGTCTGGAATAAGAGCTTTATTAAATTTTGGGCATACATTTGGCCATGCGATAGAGAGTGGCCTGGGTTATGGAAATTGGTTACACGGAGAAGCCATATCTTCAGGCATGGTTTTGGCATCTCATCTGTCACTCAAACTTAATTTTTTGAACGACAGTGAGGTTAGGAGAATTGAAAATCTCCTTCTCTCTATGAATTTGCCAGTTAACCCACCAAATTTAGATATCTCGATCTTCATTGATTTGATGAGAAAGGATAAAAAGAATAAGAATAATCTACTAAATTATATTTTATTAGATGGTATTGGTAACTCATTTGTCCGTAGTTTCATGCCCGAAGAAATTTCGGATTTTTTAATTCATGTATGAGATAGAGAGAGCACTCGCCTCTTATGCTTGTAAATCCTCGGAGACGAAAGGACGTATTTTTGAAGGTGACAACACTTCTGGACGTTCTGAATTTCAACGTGACCGTGATCGTATAATTCACAGTGCAGCGTTTAGAAAATTAATGCACAAAACACAGGTATTTATTGGTCATGAGGGGGAGCTTTTCCGGACCAGGTTAACGCACAGTATTGAAGTGGCTCAAATTGCACGCGCTGTTTCTAGAAGGCTCTCATTAAACGAAGATCTTACCGAGGCACTATGTCTGGCCCATGATCTGGGCCATACACCGTTTGGCCATGCAGGTCAGGCAGCGCTGAATCGGTGTTTAAAAAAGAAAAATTCGGCTTCAAATGGTTTTGAGCACAATATCCAGAGTCTTCGAGTAATAGATAAGCTTGAAAAAAAATATCGTGAATACGATGGGCTTAATTTATGTTTCGAAACAAGGGAGGGAGTATTAAAACGGTGCTCAAAAAGACTAGCACCTACGTTTGGCAAAGTCGCTGATCGATTCCTTAAAGGAGGCTGCCCAAGTTTAGAAGCGCAATTATCGAATATTGCAGATGAGATAGCGTATAATCACCACGACCTAGATGACGGATTACGATCGGGACTTCTTTTCTTCGATGAGATAGTTGATTTAAAAGCGGCAAAGAAAGAGGTAAGCGAAGTTTTATCGTTAGGAGGTTTTGTTGACGAGCATCGTAAACATTCCGAAATCATCCGTCGAATGATTAATTCTCAGATAGAGGATTTAGTGGACCAGACGGAAAAAAATATTCAGAGTTCGGGAGTAAAATCAGTGAATGACGTGAGAGCTTTTGAAAAGACTCTTGTCTCTTTTTCCCCGGAGACACAAATTAAAGTTACAGAATTAAAAAACTTTTTAATGCGCAGACTTTATAAAAACCCAAACGTCAAACGATTAACAGATATCGCTGAAATTGTCGTCAAAGATTTATTTTATGCATTTTTAGTCGACTCTGGATCGTCTGACATAGATCCAAAAAGTCTAAGGTTGGTTGCAGACAAAATTGCTGGGATGACTGATATTTCTGCGGTTAGGACGCATAATAAATTTTTTCCGGAGAAAAAGTTGTGGCCTGAACCCTTATTATTTAACTAATCTTAGAAGGATAATCAAAAAGGGATAGATTCACGAAATAAGCTTATGCAATATCTAAATTTGAGTCGAGCAGTTGTCATGTGGTGAGGAAGATTAATCGGCCGATTTTTAGAGTTAATTCAAGAGGGGTAAATTACTAAGCTAGTCAATAGTTTTTAGAGTGAAATCCTATTTAAAACTACTTATGGTGTGGATTTAGCGCCTTTTTTTGCAATTTTTTCTTGCTTTAAATAAAAAAAAGGTCAATAATTCACGGCTACCCTTGCAACTTTTAAAAATTGCTAAAGGGTATGTTTATTAACGAGCGTTACTTGATAGATACATGGCTGAACAAGTTATTTTTTTATCGGTCAAGGTAAATTAGAGCGATAATCAATTTATTATTTAGACCAGAGGATTTTCGTCTTATCTCGTTTTTTGAACTTACCGGATTCCTTCTCGTCTTAAACCATATTAAGTGCAAATATTAATGACTAGAAATTCTCCCAATCCAGGATTATACGACGCCAACGACGATTACAGTTCATGCGGTGTTGGGTTTCTTACTAGGAAAGATGGAAAACAAACTCACAAACTTCTTGAGTTTGGCCACCAAGCGTTATGTGCAATTCCACATAGAGGCGGAATGTCGGCTGAGGGCGTTGGAGACGGCGCGGGAATATCGGTTGATTTGTCGGTAAAGTTTTTCTCTGATCTATCTAAAACGAAATTAGTTTATGGAAAATTTGGTGTCGGAAATTTTTTCCTTCCTAATGACAATCATCAACATCAGAATGCTATTACCATCGTCGAAAAAACGCTAGAAAAATTTGATTTAAAAATTTTACTAAAAAGGGCCGTACCGGTTGATGACTCAAAAATATCAGCCAGAGCGAAGACATTGCAGTTGCCTATTAAACAATGGGTTTTCAAATCTAAAGTTAATGTAACAGATGATGAGTTTGAGTTTAAAATCTATAAAGCTCTTCTTTACATTGAATCGACCGCGTACACAAATTCACTGTTAGATGGTTTTTATCCGCTATCTTTGTCTTCTCGGTTGCAAAATTTGAAAGGCAGGCTTAACTCGTGGGAGTTGATACCATATTTCGCTGATCTTCAAAATAAAAATCACTGTATCAACACGCTTTATTTTCACACTAGGTTTTCAACAAACACAGACCCGCATCCCACCATGGCTCAGCCCTTTAGGTTGATGGCTCATAATGGTGAGTTGAACACTGACAAAAAAAATCGTCTTTCCGAGTCTGCCACCGCACTTGCAAGAAACAAGTCAATAGTTAGACCAAAGGGTCAATCTGATTCCTGCAGGCTTGATCAAACACTTAATTCTAGAGTTTTTGAGGAAGGTCTTGACTTAGTTACAGCTGTTGTTTCCATGATGCCTCCAGCATGGGAAAACGACAAAAATATGAATCCAAAAATCAAGGCTATGCTTGAATATTTTTCGCTATTTGAAGAGAAAAATGATGGGCCTGCAGCCTTAATTTTTGGGGATGGAAAAGTTGTTGGAGCTCGTCTCGATAGGCTTGGTTTAAGACCGCTTAGAACCGTCGAAACAGATGAGTATTTAGCAGTTATGTCGGAGGCTGGGCAGATAAATTTCGATTCGGAATTAATAATAAGCCGAGGTCGAGTTGAAGCAGGAGGTATGATTTACTATGACCACACTGAGAAAAAAACATATCGAACTCAAGAAGCGTTGTTTAAATTGGCGTCCAAGGATGATTACGAGTTACTCCTAAAAAAATTATGTCTTAAAATAGCTGAGTTGCCTGAACCAATTTTGAAGGCTGGTGTAAAAGCGCTTCCGTATAACGGAAAGCTCGATTTATTTTCTCGATACGTCGCATATGCTCATAATCAAGAAAGTTTTAAGTTTCTGATGGATCCCATGTTGCATTTCGGTACAGAAAAGGTTTCAGCTATGGGCTATGGAAATGCCATTAACGCTCTTTCAGACGCAGAAGGAGGGATGGCAAGGTATTTTAGTCAACGTTTTGCCCAGGTGACGAATCCTCCTCTTGACTCAATACGCGAGGCTGACGGGATGACATTAAGAGTTGCCCTTGGGGAAAAACCATATTTGGGCCGGTCAAGGTCTCAACAGATCATAATATCCTCTCCAATTTTAAACATGACTGATTTTCTAAAAATCAAAGAACAAGCTTTTACTCCTTGCAAGACCTTTGAAATATTGTTCCGTCCATCAACTGATGGTTCGAAATCTAGTGAACACGAATTAATTAAGGCACTGAATTCTGTTTCTGAGAAAGTGGCGAAGTTTGCGCGTGAGAAAGGCGGCATTGCGATACTTTCCGATCGCAATATATCTAAAGATCTTGCGGCTATTCCGCTTATATTGGCTATTTCTGGAATCAATCAAAAGCTTATTGAGGAGGGGTTGCGTTTGAAGGTATCTTTGATTTTGGAGAGCGGTCAAATTGCTTCTTCTCACCACATCGCTTGTTCTTTGGGTTTTGGTGCCTCCGCAGTTTACCCGTTAGCCGTGACGCTCAGGGCAGAGGAACTTTTTGGATTAGATAAGGTGGAAAATACCTTTGAAAGTTTTAAAAAGGCTGCAGAAAAGGCTCTGATGAAAACAATGGGAAAAGTTGGACTCTGTACTGCTGAAAGTTATATTGGTGGTGAATTTTTTGAACCTAACTTTCTCGATACCAACGATGAAATTTTATCGAAGTATCTGCCGAATATGAAAACCCCTGTCGGTGGGGTAAAGTTCTCGACTATTTCTCAATCGGTATGCGATTGGCATAAATTTGCTCAATCAGTAACTGAAGCCAGTCAAATCCCAATTTTGGGATTATTTAAGGAGAGGTCTGAAGGAGCGGGACATTCATTTGGCACCGCTGCAGTTCGGGGGTTTGTTGATTTGACGGAGGAGAGGATTAATTTTGTTGGTAAAAGTGAAGAAAATCTTCTTGAAGGAGAAACCGATCCTTTTCGTTTGATGACACTGAGCCAAATGAATGATGCGTTTGGATTTGATGAGAGAAATTTCGAAAATACAAGCTTTGACAAAATAAGCAAAGAAATGGTCAACAATTTTAAAATTACTGCCGGATACCGAGAATTTTCAAAGAGCATTGCAAAAGAGCGTTTGAAAAGACCTGCCGCACTTCGGGATGTTTTATCGCTACCAGCTGATATTTCCGAGGCAACAAGGTCAAGTGAATTTGAAACAGAATTGATGAAGTTCAGCATTGCAGGTAATAACAGCCTGGTTGTGAACGGAATAGAGTGTCGGAAAACCGGAAAAGATTCATTTTTGTTGAATTTTAGTACAGTTAAACCTGATAACGAGGAGCGAGTCAAATTACTCGATGAAATATTGACCAAAAAGTTTGATAAAGAAATAATTGGCAAAAAACTTTCGGGTGAGGGTATCAAAATTACTGCGAGCGGTTCGGCTGCAGACTATTTGAGTAAATTACAGTCCGGTCCCGAAGCAATATCATTAAGCCAGGTACAACCAGCCTACGAGATCACAAGTAGATTTGCCTCTGGAGCCATGTCACACGGAGCCCTTGTTGCATCAGCTCATGAAGCCGTTGCTCATGGTACTAACATGGTTGGGGGTTTATCAAATTCAGGGGAGGGCGGTGAACATATAAGTCGCTACGGTACGCTTCGAGCAAGTAGGATAAAACAATTTGCATCTGGGCGCTTTGGTGTATGGGCAGGTTACCTAGCAGACCCAAAATTGGAAGAGATAGAGATTAAGATTGGTCAAGGAGCAAAACCAGGTGAAGGCGGACAATTACCTGCTCAAAAAGTTACGGTTGAGATTGCTGCAGCGAGAGGAGGTACTCCAGGTGTTGAACTAATTTCTCCTCCTCCACATCACGATACTTATTCAATCGAAGACCTGGGTCAATTAATTCACGATGCAAAAGCGGCGAGAGTCAGAGTGATTGTTAAACTAGTTAGCTCTGAAGGAATCGGGACCATAGCGGTGGGTGTGGCGAAAGCTGGAGCAGATATAATTAATATTGCTGGCAATACCGGAGGAACGGGGGCTGCCTCGGTTACCTCGTTAAAGTATACCGGGCGGGCTGCAGAAATAGGTATTGCCGAAGTCCATCAGGCTCTTTGTGCTAATAAAATTAGGCAAAAGGTACTGTTACGTTGTTCTGGAGCAATGCAAACGGGTTTGGATGTAATCAAAGCTTCCTTATTAGGGGCTGATAGTTTTGAATTTGGTACTACAGCTTTGATGATGCTCAAGTGTGTAATGGCAAAAAACTGTAATGTCAAATGTCCGGCAGGCTTGACAACAAATGCCGAAACTTTTGATGGAGATCCGAGGGCACTTGCACAATATCTCTTAAATGTAGCGCACGAGGTTCGTGAAATCCTATCCAGTATCGGTTTGCACAGTCTTGACGAGAGTTGCGGAAGATCAGATTTACTGCATTTACTTGAGCATCCAGCCTCTGTTGGCCAACTTAATTTGCGTGATATGCTGGTTAAAATGGAGGTTGTAAAAGTTAGCAATCCCATATACGTCGAAAAAGATTACTCTTTTGACGATGAATTGTTGGGTGAGGTCAAAACATTTGTCAAAAAGTCTAAAGAAACCCACCTTGTGTTACATTCGAAAAAACAGTTAAACAACAGAAATAAATCTGTGGGCGGTCAATTATCCATTGATATTGAAAGATTTCTAAATTATGAAATTGAGGGAAATATTCAAAAAGTTTTAGAAGATAACAGAGGAAGAAAATATTTAGGGCCCAAAAGTATAAAAATCCTAACTTCGGGCTCTGCCGGGCAGAGCTTTGGTGCTTTTTGCAATGACGGGATGGTTTTTGAGCATACGGGAACTTGTAACGATGGGGTGGGTAAAGCTTGCTGTGGTGGTGAAATAGTTATTAAATCTCCCTTTGGAGGGGGTGATAAATACGGAGACAATGTACTTGTTGGAAATTTTTCTTTATTTGGGGCTACGGGGGGAAGAATTTTCATCCAGGGTGAAGCAGGTGACAGATTCGGAGTTCGAAACTCTGGGGCAACAGCGGTCGTAGAGGGAGTCGGAGAATTTTGTGCAGAGTATATGACCAACGGAACTATTCTTAATATCGGAGGATTTTCCAAAGGTCTTGGGAACGGAATGTCTGGAGGATTTATATACCAATATGATCCTGAGGATAATCTTGAGAACTTAGTGAGTCACGACTCCGTTATCACTGGAAGGTTGGGTTCAAACACTTTCCAGGACAACATACACATTCATTCGGTGCGCCAATTACTTGAATGGCACCTTGATGCCACCGGGTCGATAATAGCAAAAGAACTGTTGGAAGACTGGGACAATAAATTGTCGAAAATGGTTTGGGTGATGCCCAGGGCCCTGCTACAGTATCAGGACTCCGACGCGATTCTTGCATACAAAAGCAGAAAAGAACTTGTGGATGAGTTATCTGATGCCCTTGCGTCTTACCAGGTAAATGAACTAAAAATCGCATGGAAAAGAAACTCTTTTATTTTAAATGGCGCTACCCCAAATTCTGGGATAAATAATGAATCAAAGATGTTTCGTCTTTTAAACTCCTACACTGTTCTGGAGATGGCCCAACTGTTAGTTAGAAAAAAATTAGGAAAAGATATATCGAAAGAATACTTCGATAAATCTGTGCGCAATTTAATACTTACTGAAGATTTCGCATTAATGACCGCGCTATCAAAACACGCCCGAACGGCTCTATCTGGCTATAATGATAAGGAAATTGCAACTTTGGTTGCAAATAAGAGACTAACAGATTTCAAGCAGACTTTGTCGATGAGGAATGTTTTAAGTATGGATAGTCCGAGCACCTATTCGTGGATATTACACCAGGGCAGAAAAAACTTATCAGCACTGGGAGAAATTCCTAGTTTTGATGAGCTGTTTGCGATGACTTCAGTGAAAGATATTATGACTCGTTTACCAACGGAGATGAAAAGTGAGAACGCCTTTAATTCCTAATGACGCTCCTTTTAATGAGGATCAGCGTTCGTGGATTGATGGGTTTTTTGCTGGCTTAAATGCAAGCAGGTTCGGGCTTGACCATGAGAAAGATGCTAACTCGGGTGCCGTCGCAGATACGATAAATATACTTTTTGGCACTCAAACTGGAAATGCCGAGGATTTAGCGAATCAAGCATCATCAATCGCGAGTGAACGGGGTCTTTCTTCCGAGGTAAGCGAATTAGATTCGATTGATATGAAAAAGCTTAGCCAAATGAAGAATGCAATAGTTGTTGTGTCCACATATGGAGAAGGCGAAATGCCTGATAACGCTAACATATTCTGGGAGAACCTGTCCGCTGAAACAGCACCTCGGTTAGAAGGATTATCTTTTTCGGTTCTCGCGTTAGGCGATACTGGTTATGATGATTTTTGTCAGGCGGGGAAATTGATTGATACTAGGTTGGAGCAACTTGGAGCTAAGCGTGTTAAAGAAAGGATCGATTGCGATGTAGATTATGAAGAGATAGCAACAACGTGGCTCAATACTGCAATACCTACGGAACAAAAATCTTATGAGAACCAGGTCAGCCAGGAGGCGGAAGTAGTAAGCCAGAAACCAACAAAAGTAAAGTGGAACAAAAAAAACCCGTTTTTCTCGAAAGTTATAGAAAACTTAAAATTATCTGGCGACCAATCTCAGAAGGATATTAGGCATGTTGCATTTGATTTGGCGGACAGTGATATTAACTATGAGGCAGGAGATGCAGTTGGAATTATTCCCGTAAATGATACCGGTCTTGTAACTGCTATTTTAGATCGCTTGAAAGTAAATTTCGATTGTAGTGTTGAAGGATTCGATAAATCCATTGGCGATTTGTTAAGGACCGAATTCGAAATCATGACTCCTTCTAATGACTTAGTCACCGAGGTTGAAAAACAGGCTCGAAATCCTGAGCTAACCGCAGCAATAAATGACAAAGATTCATTGAATACTTTCCTTTGGGGAAAGGATATTTTGGATTTGCTCAATATTAACTCAAATTTAATGTTGACGCCTGCCAAATTTATACAGTTACTTAGGCCTTTGCAACACCGAGCATATTCGATTTCGTCAAGTTCTTTAGCATTTCCAAACCAGGTTCATCTGACAGTGTCTGCTGTTAGGTGGGACTATAGAGGCAGACTTCATAAAGGTGTCGCCTCAACATACCTGGCAGATCAGGTTTCTACGGGGGATTTAGCGGGGATTTTCTTAACACCAAATAAGAACTTTCGGGTACCGAAAGATGATTCCTTGCCTATGATAATGGTAGGGCCTGGCACCGGAGTCGCTCCCTTTAGAGCATTTTTGCAGGAGAGACAGGAGAAAGGAGCAACTGGAACGAATTGGCTATTTTTTGGTGACCAACACAAAAATTGTGACTTCTTATATGAGCGTGAAATGGAGGAAATGATTGAACTTGGAGTTCTCAATAGATTAGATTTAGCTTTTTCTCGAGACCAGCCCAACAAAGTTTATGTACAAGATAAAATGCGTGAAAATGGGAAAGAGCTTTTTTCCCTTCTTGAGCAAGGCGGCCATTTCTACGTCTGCGGAGATGCATCGAAAATGGCAAAAGATGTTGATGAAACCTTATTCGAAGTCGTCAAAAAACATGGAAATTTCACAATGGATAAGGCGTCAGAGTATATTAAAAATTTAAAATTAGATAAACGATACGTAAGAGACGTTTATTAAAGTTAAAACGGCTCTCTCTTAACTTTTTAAAATCTCCTAGATGTCTACAACAGGGTGACAAATTCACTAATCATTTGACTAACTTTAGATTAGTGTGCCCAAAAGTTGACCCGTGGGGTGTTCAACTATAATAATAAATCCTACTTTTTAAGTCGTTTATACACGAGTTGTTAGCTAGACATCGCCGATAGTAAACCTACCGCATTTTTTTTGTCATTTATCTGAAAAATTTTTTGAATAACTACTAATTAATTTTTCTGGACTTTAATTTTTACCATCGAAAATAGCAATGTTATTTAAAAATAAAGTCCCGTGGAAGATATACGACAATTTTCTGAGATATGTTGAGATTATATGTATATGAGTTGTATGTATTTTTTGTTTTAATAATAACAAAGAAACTTTATGAATTTATTAAGAGAATCTGGAGAGCTACATACTTTATTATTCAGATTACATTAATCTTTTGTTTACGCTTTGAAGTAGGACTTAATAAATTGTCCCGTATGACTAAGTCTTTTCTTTGCCACAGAGCTAGGACGACCTTCCGCAATTATTTTACCGCCTTTTGGTCCTCCCTCAGGTCCCATATCAATGATCCAGTCGCTAGATATTATAAACTCTAGATTGTGTTCTATTGTTATGATTGAGTGCCCAAGGTCCACTAATCGTTTAAGAACCTTTATAAGTAAAGATATTTCACATTGATGGAGACCTGTAGTTGGTTCATCAAGCAAGTAAAGTGTTTTTTGATCGTTAGAACGAGATAATGCTCTGGCGAGCTTAATTCTTTGCGCCTCACCGCCCGAGAATGTTAGTGAGCTCTGCCCTAGTTTAATATAGCCTAAACCAACACTTTTTAATGTAACTAGAATTTTTACAATTTTTTTACTGAAAGAGAAAAACGTCAATGCTTCCTCAACTGTCATTTCGAGGACGTCAGATATATTTTTACCACGCCACCGCACTAGTTTAGTTTCATTATTGAACCGAGTCCCATTACATTCCTCACAAATTGAGTAAACATCAGGTAAAAAATACATATCGATTTTAATGGAACCCTCTCCTTTGCACTTTTGGCATCTTCCGCTTTCGTTGTTAAATGAAAATCTTCCCGCAGAGTAGCCTTTTTCTCTGGCCAATACCGTAGTTGCAAATAATTCTCGAATTAATGAATATATACCTGTGTAGGTAGCCGGGTTACTTTTTGGGGACTTTCCAATGGCTTTTTGGTCAATCATTATAAGTTTTTCTATGAGTCTATTCTTATGTTGGACTTTATTTTTTTTAGAATCCAAAAAAGTCAACTGGCCGTTCTTGAAATCATCGGTCAAAGATTTGTTAATCAAAGTTGATTTTCCTGAACCAGAGACGCCTGTTACGCAAATTAACTTATTAATAGGAAAATTGGCAGAGATATTTTTCAAGTTGTTTTCTGACGCATTGTCGATCCTTATCCATCCCTCAACATTCTCAAACTCTCTTTCAGTCAATCTAATCCTATTAATCTTATTTAGAACTTTAGCCGTTTCAGATTTCTCCATTTTTTTTAAATCTGCCAAATTCCCGGAGAAAAGGATTTCTCCACCGTTTATCCCAGCCCCCGGTCCTAAATCAATTATTTGATCGGCAGCGAGCATCATATCTCTGTCGTGCTCAACTACAATGACACTGTTACCATGCTTTTTAAGTTTTTTAAGAGAGTCAATAAGCTTTTTATTATCTCTCGCGTGAAGCCCCTTAGACGGCTCATCTAACACATAAGTTATTCCTGATAATTTAGCTCCAATTTGAGAAGCTAATCTGATGCGTTGAACTTCTCCACCTGAGAGAGACATAGACGATCTCTTTAACGTTAAGTACTGCAACCCTAACTCGACAAGGAGCTCAATCCTACTTTTTATTTCAGTTACAATTTGGTCTCCGTCAGTTCCTTGCTCTTTGACACCCTTTTGTTCCGAAAAAAGTTTCAACAAGCCTGTGATCGACAAGTCAAGAACATCTTCGATTGTAATGATTTTTTTCCCCAATTCAATCGTTACGGAACGAGCTAATTTATTTAATCTGCTACCATTGCAAACAGGGCAAACCAATTCACTTTTGAGCTCGACTAAATTATCTCTCAGTGTTTTGTCGTTCGCTTTTTTCCAAAGGTCAATTAGATGAGGAACTATGCCGGAAAAGGAATTCTTACGTGACGGCTCACCATGAAGAATTATTCTTTTTATGTTTTCTGGCAGACTTTCAAATTTTTCTGAAGTTGAAAAATTATATTTTTTTGCCAATCCTTCCATAACTGCATAGTTATACTTATTCCTTTTATCCCAACCAGGAATGGCACCACCCTCAATTGAAACATCGGGAAATTTTACTATCTTTTTAAGATCAAACTCAATGACTAATCCTAGCCCCTTGCAAAAGTCGCAAGCACCCTGAGGTTTATTAAAAGAGAAACAACTGGTATTCAACTCCTCCGCTTTGAATTCACATTTCGTACAGGTTGGACTGTTCGCGAAAATATATTCTACTCCTTTGTTATTAAGACAAACTATTTTTGCTACTTTCCCTTCGATACTCATAGCTAACTCCAGGGATTCCTTTATTCTGTCAGAGTTATCGGTTGATACCTTCACGCGGTCTACAACTAGTTCTATTTGAGAGATCTTTGAAAATGATTGTTGAAAATCCGAGTCTAAATTAAGAATATTGACATTTTTTCCGGAGCTATGAATTCGAATTTTTGAGTACCCTAACGATTTTAATTCTTCAAATTTTTGCTGTATAGTTTTTTGATCTAGATTATCGAACTCAAGTTTTGAACATATTGCGATTAGTTGATCAGAAAATTCGTTGTAAATAAATTTACATATTTCACTAATGGTCTTTAAAGAGAGAGGTTCTCCATGAATAGGACAGTTTGAAACCCCCTTAGTTGCGAATAGTACTCGCAGGTAATCGTAAATATCTGTCAATGTTCCCACAGTTGAACGTGGGTTTTGGATAAGACTCTTTTGTTCCAACGCTATTGACGGGGATAACCCCTCAATCAAATCTACATCAGGCCTCGGAGGTAAGGGAATAAATCTTCTAGCAGTCATAGCAAGTGACTCCACATATCTCCGTTGGCTCTCCGCATAGATTGTATCAAATGCTAATGAGGATTTCCCTGATCCGGATACACCGGTTACAACTACTAGGGAATTTCGTCGAATATCGACATTAATTTTTTTTAAATTATGTGTACTTGCGCCACGTACATGGATAAACGAATTTTCTTTCATAACCTTATTTTAAATTCAAATTATGCATTAATATAACCAGACATGAGAGAAACAGAAACTTTTTATCTTGAAGAAAGGCGAGCGATTTTTGCTCTGTGTTTTGTATACGGTTTAAGAATGCTCGGTTTATTTTTTGTAATGCCGGTAATTGTATATGACCTACAGACAAGCAACTCCATGGATTTAGGGCTGAAGGCTGGGTTTGTTATCGGCGCCTATGGTATTACCCAGGCTATTTTTCAGATACCATTCGGAATTTTATCTGACTTTTTTGGTCGCAAAAAAGTAATAGTTATTGGTTTAATCATATTTTCAATTGGAAGCCTTATGGCATCATTGTCGACAAATATTACAGAGCTTGTAATTGCAAGGCTTGTGCAAGGAATGGGTGCAATCTCGTCTGTTGTAACCGCATTTTTAGCAGACCTAACACGCCCGAATGTGAGAACAAAAGCAATGGCTTTCGTGGGATTATCCATTGCTGCGGCATTTATAATAGCTCTAGTACTTTCGCCGATTACCTATTTTTATGTAGGGTTAAATGGGTTATTCCTTATCGTTTGTCTGTTGGGAATGATGGCTATGTTGGCGGTATTTAGCATTGAAGAAAAAAAAAGTTTCAGATCAACACCAATTTTAAAAAGTTACAACTTTGGTAACTTATCGTTCCAATTAACTATGATGTTCTTTAGTGTCTTTTCTCTTATGTCTATTCAAGCTGCGCTATTCATTATAATTCCTTTGTACTTTATCGATTTCGGTTACACGATTGAGGACCATTGGAAAATTTATCTTCCTGTTCTTTGTTTTGCATTTTTAGGTATTATCTGGCCCATAAAAAAGATAACTAAAGATGGCAAACAGCGGCTCTTTTTTATTTTTTCAATATTTCTATTATTTCTATCCATTTGGTCATTTGGTCAGTTCTCAGACAATATGGTGATATTTTTCCTATCCTTAGTTATTTATTTTCTCGGGTTCAACTTGCTAGAGGCAATACTACCCTCCTGGGTATCGAAGTTATCTGCTTTTGAGAGCAGAGGGTTTTCTCTGGCCATTTACAATACATTTCAAGCATTAGGCATTTTCTTTGGAGGAACTGTTGGCGGTTTACTTTTCGGAAAATTCGGGTTTGATGGTATCATTTACTTTTGCTTGATATTATTATTTATTTGGGGAATATCCTCGCTTAGGTTAAAAAAAGAGGGTTGAATACGGGAGTAGATAGGTGGTGCGATGGCTTCAGTGAATAGAGTAATTGTTTTAGGTAATTTGGGTAGGGATCCTGAGATACGGTATACATCAGATGAGAGAGCCATAGCTAACCTTTCCCTTGCTACCAGTTCTAGATATAAAGACAAAGGTTCTGGGGAGCTAAAAGAACAAACAGAGTGGCATAAAATAGTGCTTTACAATAGGCTCGCGGAGGTCGCGAGAGAGGATCTAAAAAAAGGACAATCTGTTTACGTTGAAGGACGGTTGCAGACAAGGAAATGGCAGGATCAAAATGGTCAAGACCGTTACACCACCGAGATCGTTGGGGATAATATGCAGATGCTTGGATCCAGATCTGGTTCGAATGGGGAGTCTTTAGGCAATACCAAAACTAATGAGTCGGGCCCCAATCCCATAACTGGTAATTCAAAAGCCGGTGACAGTCCCGTAGCTAAGGGATTTGAAGATCTAGATGACGATATACCTTTTTAGAACTATACATTTTTAAGAAAAGATAATTATGCCCATTTATTCTTACAAGTGTGATGCTTGCGGCCATCAATCTGATGTTTTGCAAAAGATTTCAGACCCCCCTTTGGTTGAATGTCCTGCCTGCAGAAAAGATTCTTACTCTAAACAATTAACGGCTGCCGGGTTTGTCTTGAAGGGGGGAGGTTGGTACGTAACTGATTTTAAAGATCAGAAAAAAAAGGGTGAGAGCAATGTAAAGAATACGGAAACTGGGGACACTACTCGTAAGGTGGATAGCAGTAACGAGAAAAATCGAGGGGATAAACTGAGCCCCACTAATAACAATCCGGAAAAAAAATCTGTTGTTGCCAATGAAAGTACTGTGAAAAAAACGAAAGCAAAGTCTACGCATGGAACAGAAAAAAGATAGTTTTTCTTTGAGAAGTCATTATTGCGGCCAATTGACGGCCAAGGATTGTGGTTTACGAGTATCTCTTTGCGGTTGGGCAGCCAAAACAAGGGATCACGGAGGTGTGATTTTCATTGATCTGAGGGACTTGTCCGGCAGGGCTCAGGTTGTTTGTAATCCGGAGGATCGTGACGTTTTTTCCTTGGCGGAAAAAGTTAGAAACGAGTATTGCTTAAGGGTGGTTGGGCAAGTTCGCAAAAGACCCGAAGGTAGCGAAAATCCCAGTTTGTCTAGTGGCGCCATTGAGATTGTTTGTGTGATTCTCGAAATTATAAACGAATCAAAGACACCCCCTTTCCCGGTCGATGATGATTCAATTAATGAGAATACTAGACTTGCTAATCGGGTAATTGACCTAAGAACCGAGCAAATGAAAAAAAATATTTTGTTGAGGCATAATTTTATTAAAGAAGTGAGATTATTTCTTAATGATTTAAACTTCATAGATATTGAGACACCGGTCCTGACCAAATCTACGCCCGAAGGAGCTAGAGATTTTTTAGTTAGTTCTAGAATAAATCGGGGTGAGTTTTTCGCACTTCCGCAGTCTCCGCAACTTTTTAAACAGCTTTTGATGATAGCTGGGTTTGATCGGTATTATCAGATAACAAAATGTTTTCGTGATGAGGATTTGAGGGCTGACAGACAGCCAGAATTTACTCAAATTGACTGTGAAACAACTTTTCTTAATGAGGTTGAAATAAGAGCAATATTCGAGGAAATGATCGCCTCGATATTTACCAGGGTATCAAATATTAAGTTAAGTCGGCCATTTCCAATTCTTACTTACACAGAGGCAATCGAAAAATTCGGTACTGATAAGCCAGATCTGCGAATTAATCTCTCGTTATGTGAAATTTCCGAGATTGTTAAGAATATTGAATTTAAAATTTTTGCCGATGCTGTGAAATCAGGTGGTAAGGTAAGCGTATTATGTGTTCCAGGAGGAGAAAAGCTAACTCGTAAAGAGATAGATGAACTCACTGAGTACGTAAAAATATTTGGAGCAAAAGGTCTTGCATGGATAAAAATAAACGACATAACGAAGGGTAGAGACGGTTTACAGTCTCCAATAGTAAAGAATTTCGATGAAACTGCATTGAATCGGATCCTCGAAAAAACAAAAGCAAAGACTGGTGATATCTTATTTTTTGGGGCAGGCATGCAGAAAGTTGTTAATGATTCTTTAGCAGCCCTTATAACAAAAATTGGATACAGCAATTTCGCAAAGGAAAAGAATATATTTGAACAGAGTTGGAAACCGCTTTGGGTAATTGATTTTCCGATGTTTGAATACGACGCCGAAGAAAAACGGTGGACTGCTATTCATCATCCTTTTACTGCCCCTAAAAAAGAGCACGAAATTTTAATATCTTCTGATCCAGGTGCTTGTCTTTCTCAAGCCTATGATATGGTTATAAACGGTTCTGAAGTTGGAGGTGGTTCTATCAGAGTACACAAAATGCACGTTCAAAAAGAAATATTTAAAACGATGGGAATTTCGGAGACAGATGCCAGCGATAAGTTTGGTTTTTTGCTTGATGCATTAAGCTATGGTGCTCCTCCTCATGGGGGAATAGCCTTTGGATTAGATAGATTAGTAGCTCTCCTTTGTAATGCTTCTTCAATCAGAGACGTAATTCCTTTTCCAAAAACTCAAAGGGGTCAATGTCTTCTAACACAAGCGCCGGGACAAGCTAGTGATAAACAGCTGGAAGAATTGGGACTTAAACTGAAGAAAATAGACTAGTGTCATTAAAAAAAAAATTCCCATTTCAGTTTTAGTAGTGGTTCATGATATTGATAACAAAATTCTTTTGCTCGAACGAGCAGATAAAAAGGGGTATTGGCAATCTGTTACGGGGAGTATTTCAAGTTACAGCGAATCGCTTTACGAGGCAGCTCGAAGAGAGTTGAAGGAAGAAACAGGAATCGATGCCGGGAAATTTGGACTGAGAGATTGGAAAATTTCACGACAGTTTGAAATTTTCCAACACTGGGCACATCGTTATCCAGAGGGCGTTCGGTTTAATCAGGAGCACTTCTTTTCTATAGGCGTTCCGAAAAATGTTGAAGTGAAATTATCCCCGAGAGAGCATTCTTCCTACTGTTGGTTAAATCCCGCAGAAGCCATAAAACGATGTTTTTCCTGGACTAATAAGGAAGCGATACAAGATTTAATCAACTTACCCCTTGATCCTAGATGAAAAGAGAAGAATTGATTGTTCTGCGTAAGGAGGGGATGTATTGTAATCATGGCGGTTTCTACATTGACCCAATATTGCCTGTAGAAAATGCCGTTATTTCGCATGGTCATGCAGATCATGCGAAAAACGGCCATAAAAAGATTTTATGCTCTTACCGATCGAAGCATATTATCAGTCATCGAGTAAAGTTTGGTAGTATTCAATCGTTAGAATTCGGCGAAAGTTTGAGGATTGGGGATATCGACCTAACAATGTTTCCTGCTAGCCACGTTCTTGGTGCTTCGCAAATACTTTTAAATAAAGGAGGTCACAAGTGGCTCTACACTGGTGACTTCAGACTATCTTCAGACTCGTCTTGTGATACCTTCGAAATAGTAAAAACGGACGTCCTAGTTATGGAGTCGACATTTGGACTACCAATATTTCGTTGGAGAGAAGAGTCTGATGTTTTGAAAGAAATTTTTGCTTTATGGGAGAGATGTAAAGAGTCAAAGATGAATTTGATTCTATATTGTTATTCTCTCGGAAAATCTCAAAGAATCCTACATGGCATGGAAAAATTTTTTGGCGCAGCAGCATTTCAAGGAAATATCAGGGTACACCCAAGCATCTTAGCAATTAATAATATTTATGAACAGCATGGTATCAAACTTCCAGATCACTCCACTGTTTCTTTAAAGAAGAAGACCAAAGATCCAACTCTCATTTTGTTGCCTCCAAATACAAAGGGTGCAAGATTGGTCAGCCATTTTAAACCTTGCATTCAAGCGGTAATTTCTGGGTGGATGGCAATCAGAGGTAATAGGCGACGGGAAACAGGTTGTAAAGGATTTGTTCTTTCCGATCACGCTGATTGGAAAGAATTAAATGGGTTGGTTGACTTTACGGATGCGAAATGTGTGATTCCTGTACACGGAAGATCAAATATTTTTCGCAAACATCTTGAAGAAAAAGGAGTTGAAACAGGTCACTTAAGTATCGAGAGAACTATTTAGAATGCATCAATTTGTTAGTTTAATAAGAGATCTTGATCAGGCATTGGGCAATTTAGAAAAAAAAGATCTTATAAAGGATTATCTCTGCAATGCTTTAGGACAGGATGATCCCGGTGAGACAACAATTTGCAGTAAAACTGATGACGAATGGCGCTCCATTTCCTGGGCTATTTATTTTCTTTCTGGGGAAAAACTTCATGGAATATTTAGCACAAATTTATTGAAGAAATATGTTCTAAAAAAGACAAATATGGCTAAATGGCTGTTCGATCAAAGTTATGATTCTGTAGGAGATCTTGCGGAAACTATTGCTCATCTTGTATGTGAGAAGAGAGATGTTAGAGAAGGTCAAACGCATTCCTTGAACAAAAAGATACGAAGTTTCACAGAAATAAAAAACCAAGATGATGATCAGAAAATTCATTTCCTGATGGAGGATTTTGATCATAAAAGCTTTTATTACATTTTTACAATTTGCAAATTGTTTACTGGAGGATTCAGGCTTGGTATTTCAAGACTACAGATTGCGCAGGTTATTGCTGAAATATGTAGAGTAAAAAAAGAGTTAATTGCATCTAGATTAATTTTATTTTTCAACGACACCTACCCAAACATTGGGATAGTAAAAAATTTGTTTTCGGAACGTTTTCCCATCAGTCAGAGAAATTTTGAATTGGATATAAAAAACTCTATACCCCTTCCATTTTTTCTCTCTCAAAATTTGTCAAGTCAAATAGAGGATGATTTTTTCCGGACATATAAACCACACGATTGGATTATTGAATGGAAATGGGATGGTATACGAATACAACTTTTAGTAAAAATCGATGTAAAAACTCAAAGGAAAGATATACAGCTTTGGACGAGAGGAGAGGAGTTTGTTACCGAGAAATTTTCAGGATTAATAAGAATTGCAGAGCAATATATTACGGAAGATGTAGTGTTAGATGGTGAGTTGCTAGTTTGGGATTTTGACAGAAATTTACCAAAAAAATTTTCATCAATTCAAAAAATTTTTGCCAAAAAAAGTTCACGCTCAAGTGAAGCAGGCAAGGACTTGGCTGGTGATGTTATTTTCATGGTCTATGATATTCTGAGTACGAAAAATACGGATCTAAGGGGGGTTCCTTTAGAGAAGAGAAAGAAAATTCTGGGGCAATTCCAAAAAAAATATTCAAATCTGGACCAGTTTATGTTGTCACCAATTTTTTTGAACGTATCCCACCAAAAATTAAATCAGTTACGTAATACAGCTCGAGAAAATAGGGTAGAAGGTGTCATGATAAAGCGGAAAAATGGTTTGTATGGTGTGGGAAGGACAAAAGGAAAAACAGGCTATGATAGTTATAAATGGAAAATAAACCCTCTATCAGCTGACGCGGTAATAATCTATGCACAAAAAGGTCATGGAATACGTAGCGGAATTTTCTCTGACTATACGTTTGCTGTTTATAATGATGAGAAGGATCCTCAGGAACTGGTACCTTTTGCCAAAGCGTACTCCGGTTTATCTAATTCCGATATTAAGACCATTGACAAAAAAATTAAAAAGATAATCGAGGAGAGTTATGGTCCTGTAAAAAAAGTTCGACCAGAAATTGTCATAGAATTGCATTTTGATTCTATATCTGAGTCTAAAAGACATAAGTCTGGAATTGCTGTAAGGTTTCCTAGGATGAAAAGAATTCGTCTTGATAAGACATTAAATGATATAGATAAGCTGTCAAATTTAAAGAAATTGATTTAGTTTTGCAATGAAAGTTTACGGAATAGATTTCAGTTCGTCCCCATCTAAAAAAAAGCCTATCGCTGTTGCAGAGTGTTTGTTGAGGGGTGGTGTTTTGTCAGAAAATTCTGGTAACAGTCTTCAGTTATCAAATTTTGTTTTAATTGAATCGTTAGAATCGTTTCAAAAATTTTTGTCGCAGAAGGGTCCATGGGTTGGTGGATTCGATCTTCCGTTTAGTATGCCTCGTGATCTTATAGAATACTTTGACTGGCCTACTGATTGGAAAATGTTCGTAGATTTTTATTGCTCTTCCGAAAAAAAAACCCTGAAGAAATCTTTTATAAATTGGTGTGATGCAAAAGACTATGGAAAAAAGTTTGCTTACAGAGTTACCGATAAAACGTCTAAATCGAGTCCTGCTATGAGATGGGTAAATCCACCCGTAGCATGGATGATGCACTCAGGTATGGCAAGGATGCTGCAGGAGGGATTGATTTTCCCAGCGCATCAGAAAAAATTTAATTCATTAAAAGAGAGACAAGATATCGATAAATATATGATCAATAAAAAAAAATACTCGCATAGGCTAGCATTTGAGGTATACCCTGCATTAACGGCTAGGGTGATTACAAATAAACCGTATAAAAATGATGATAAGAATAAAGACTCCCCTTACCGGATAATGATGCGAAAACGGATTATCAATTACCTAAGATATGGTAAAGCCGGATTATCAACAAAATTAATATGTAGTCTAGCCTTACAAAGAAAAATGATTATGGATTTTAAGGGTGACTATCTTGATTCTGTGATATGTGCTTTACAAGCATCTGAAACTTTAAGAATGGTTAACTTTGGTTTTCCTAGAAAATTGGATCCCCTAGAGGGATGGATAGCTCTTAGTTAAACTCATATGACTTCTTATAATTTTTTTAACGTAGTTCGAGATTTTCTTCCTTTTTTCTTAAAATTTAAAGAAAGGATGACTCTCGCATTGATCGCTCTGATAGGCGCCAAACTAACACTAGTGTCAGTACCCATAACTTTTAAATATTTGATTGATTTTTTTTCGGACAAACAAAACTCAAATAGCTTGACTGGCACTTTTCCTCAGTCTGAGGAGCAATTGATTTACTACCCAATTGTGCTGATTACAGTATACGGAATTTTACGCTTTCTATCGACATGCTTTTCAGAATTACGAGAGTTTGTTTTCGTTAAGGTAACTTATAACGCCGTGAGTGAAATAGCCCTCAAAGTATTTAAAAACCTACATACACTCTCATTGGGATTTCATTTGTCAAAAAAAACTGGAGCCTTGACAAGAGAGCTTGAGAGGGGCATGAGAGGAATCAGCACTATTGTGAATTTTACCTTGTACAGCATTTTGCCGACATTCTTTGAAGTCATTTTCGTTTCAAGTTGGCTTGCAATAAATTATCAACCTTCTTTTGCCATAACCATATTAATAACTATTTTTCTGTATTCAATCTTTACGGTTTACGTCACGAACTGGCGAATCACTTTAAGGCGAGCTATGAATGAGTCTGATGCGGTCGCAAATGCAAGTGTAGTGGACTCTTTAATGAATTATGAAACAGTAAAGTATTTTAATAATGAGAAGTTTGAACATGAGCGTTATAAGGATAAATTGATGATTTGGCAAAAGGCTGCAGAAAAAAGTCAAAGCTCATTATCGATCCTGAATCTCGGTCAGGCAGTGATTATAAGCTCTTCATCGGTTTTGATACTATTGCAAGCATTTTTTCTTTTTGAAAAAGGCTCTATGACAATCGGAGATTTAGTACTTATTAATGCTTTTTTAATTCAACTTTTCTTACCGTTAAATTTCCTGGGAGCGTTGTATCGGGAATTGAAACAATCTTTCGTTGATATTGAAAAAATGTTTCTCCTGATGAATGAGGATGCAGACATAAAAGATAAACTTAACGTAAAAAGTTTACCGAATATAGCTTTGGTGGAATTTGCGCATGTTTCATTTTCATACGATAGCCGTTTAATTCTTAAGAATCTCAGTTTCACGCTACAGCCAGGAAAAACAACTGCTATCGTCGGTTATTCTGGTGCCGGAAAAAGCACTATTTCGAAGTTGCTATATAGATTTTATGACGTAACATCTGGAAGCATTAGGTTTGGCGGTATTGATATTAGGGACCTTAGTCAGAGTGAATTGAGAGCACAGATTGCAGTAGTGCCCCAGGAACCGGTTTTATTCAATGAATCCCTAGAATACAATCTTAAATATGGAAATATTGGTGTTACAGAGAATGAATTAATGCAAGTGATTAGACTTGCCAGTCTAGAAGCTTTTATTTCATCGCTGCCCTCAGGTATTGGAACGGTTGTCGGGGAGAGAGGTCTGAAACTTTCCGGTGGTGAAAAACAGAGAGTGGCGATTGCAAGAGCACTGCTTAAGCGACCCAAAATTGTGATATTCGATGAAGCAACTTCATCCTTAGATTCGAAAACCGAAAGGGCTATTCAAGTGGCTATTGATGCAATCTCTGTTGAAAAGGCTTGCTTAATTATTGCTCACCGGCTCTCAACCGTAATTTCCGCTCATGAGATTTTAGTACTTGACAATGGCTATATCGTCCAACAAGGTAGCCATGATAATTTATTAAAAAGTGATGGAAAATATGCAGAACTATGGAAAATCCAGAGTGAAGAAAAAATCTAAGTATTGGTATAATAAAAAAAACTGATCGCTCGTTTTATATTATGGATATAAGAAAAGAACCAAGAGATTTTTTACTTAACTGTTTTAACATAGCAGTTGAGTCTGCTAATCCAATAAAATCTTTGCGAACCTTTTTACCATCGCCGCCAAAAGGGCGAGTATTCGTTGTTGGGGCGGGTAAGGCGGCAGCAAGTATGGCTAAGGCTGTAGAAATCGAATGGGGTTCAAAAGTTGATTTGTCAGGAATTGTAATCACCCGCTATGCACACGGACTTCCGCTCAAAGAAATTAAGTGTATAGAGGCAGGGCATCCTGTACCCGATAGTTCAGGGGAGGATGCTGCAAAAGAGATTTTTGATTGTGTTGGAAAACTCGAAAAGGATGACTTGCTTTTAGGCTTGATTTCGGGAGGCGGCTCAAGTTTGCTTAATCTACCTGCAGATGGACTAGAAAATAATGATATTAAGCTTGTGACAAAAGAATTACTTCGTTGTGGTGCTCCAATAACCGATATCAATATTGTTCGGAAACACATATCAAAAATTCAAGGTGGTAAATTAGCCCTGAGGAGTAAAGCGCCAGTTTGCGCGTTAATTATTTCAGATGTAGTTGGGGATAACCCAAGTGATATAGCGTCGGGACCATGTTCTGGGGACCCGAGCACATTTAGAGACGCAATAGATGTGCTAAAACGTTGGCAAGTAAGTGTTCCTTCTAAGATTGAGGCATTTCTGGAAAGAGGAAAAATTGGGGAAATTGAAGACAATCCAAAGCCTGGAGACACGAGGCTTCGTCATGTTAACGAGTTTGTAATTGCTACAGCTATGACAAGCCTTAACGCTGTTAAGAAATATGCTGAAGCGCATGGTATCAATTGTATTTCGATGGGTGACGCCATAACTGGCGAGGCGAAAGATGTTGGAGAAGTAATTGGTGGCTGGGCTTTTTCGGTGGCGTCAAGTGAACTTAAGGACGTCGAAAAACCGTTACTTATAATCTCTGGAGGTGAGTGCACTGTAACTGTCTCAGGAGATGGCAGAGGAGGACGATGCGCTGAGTTCCTCTTAAGCGTTGCGCTTAAAATTTCCTCCTTGACGGAAAAAGATTGTAATATTTTTGGAGTTGCGGGCGATACAGATGGAATAGACGGTGTGAGTCCGCATGCCGGAGTATATTTTACTCCTACGTCTATTGGGGATAGTATTGCGCTGGGAATCAATCCGAAAAAATGTTTGGAGAATAATGATGCTTTAGGCGTATTTGAGCCACTGAAAAATGTAATAACCACCGGCCCAACATTAACCAACGTAAATGATTTTCGTGCCGTGCTGATAATTTAATAGATGGACGAAATAACAATAACTAAACCTGATGATTGGCATCTTCATTTAAGGGATAAGGATTTGTTGAGCGCCGTAATTTTTTCATCATCAAACCATTTTCAAAGAGCTTTAGTAATGCCAAACTTGTCCCCACCAATCACAACAGTTGAGATGGCCGAGGAATACAGGAATCGGATTTGTTTAGCTAATAAAATGGCTGTGGACAAATTCAAATTAGCAAATTCAGGGGAAAACATTAATGGGAGTGAGAATTTTTATCCTTATATGACGCTATATCTCAATTCAGAAATGTCATTTCAGGAATTGAAACGCGTTACAAGTGCGCCCAATGTCATGGCATTAAAATTTTATCCGGCAGGAGCTACTACTAATTCAAATTTTGGGGCATCAGAATTTAGCTCATATTACAATATTTTTGAGCAGATGGAAAAGTTAGATATCGTATTGTGTGTTCATGGAGAGAGTGTTAACCCATCGATAGATGTTTTTGATAGAGAAGCACGATTTGTTGAAGAGAGCTTTGAACCTATGGTAAAAAGATTCCCAAATTTGCGCGTAGTTTTTGAGCATATTTCAACATCGGCTGCTGTTAGTTTTGTAAACGATCAGAGTAAGAATATTGTTGCTTCTGTAACGCCACAGCACTTAGCCTATAATCGTAATCACTTATTAGCTGGAAAACTACGTCCTCATAAATATTGTGCACCGTTATTAAAGCAAGAGTCAGATCGTAGCTCTCTAGTTCGTGCAGTTACTGCAGACAGCAATACAAAGTTTTTTCTTGGTACTGATTCGGCTCCACATATTCGAGGCGAGAAGGAATCTAGCTGCGGGTGTGCCGGTTGTTTCTCTGCTCCTTACGCTTTGGCAAAATATGCAGAGATTTTCTCTAACGAGGGAAAGCTGAAAAATTTAGAAAAATTTTCAAGTTTCAATGGAGCTAAATTTTATGGACTGCCCATAAATAAAGAGAAATTAACCCTTGTCCGTAGAAATTCGGTACCGACCCAACGTTTTATAACGAAAAAACGAGAGCAAATAATACCATTCGTTGATGGCGAACTTCTTAAGTGGCAAGTGATTAACTAGTTTGCCGCTTATTTACCCTTCTTTTTCTCTTAATTTTTATCCAAAACCACCAGGACCAAAGGATTGCTAAATAAGTAAAAAATCCCCCCACGAGGGCGAAGATAGCTAATCCGACCGCCAATGGCTTACTTACGTTTAAAAAGCTGGTCAGTAAACTTAAACTACTTTCTTCATTGGAATCACTGGTCTGGTCTGTCGGCGTTAATCCTTGCGATACTTTTTCTAAAGATTCTTTATTTGGCGTCTTTCCTAATAAAACCACACCTACTTTGTACGCAACCACGTAGATCGGAGCAAAAGTGACTGGGTTAGTGATAAGCGTACTTCCTATTGCAGTAGGGACATTTGCTCTAAAAATGGTTGCAGCTATTGCTGAGGCAGGTATTTGAGCTAAAGGCATAAGAAACCCGAAAAAAATCCCAATTGCAACCCCTAATGCAACTCCTCTTCGGCTAAATCTCCATAGTTGTGGATTTTTTAAAGCCGGGCCGATCCATTTTATGAGTCTGTTTTGTAAAATACTTTCCTTTTTAGGAAGAAAATTTTTAATTTTTGTCCCTTTCGTTTAAATTTCTCTGACATTGTACTGAACTATTGAGTATGATATAGATGCGGAGCAAGCTGGGCGATCGCTGCACAATTTTGTAGAGGAAGGTCCGGACTCCTAGAACAAGGGTGACGGCTAACGGCCGTACGCAATAGGTCATTTTTTATGTCCGAAGGCGATGAACAGGGCCACAGAGACGAGGAAGCATCTGTACGCAGATATGGACGTGAAACGGGTAACCTCCACCTGGAGCAACACCAAGTAGGCATGTGCACGGTAATTTACTGAAAGGTCTGTTCGGCTGAGCATGCGGGTGGGTGGCTAGAGCTTGTTAGCAATGACAAGTCAAGATGGATGATCGCACAGAATCTGAAAAAGATTTGGACAGAATCCGGCCTACAGGCTTGCTTCGTATCTTATTCAAGCGCATCAATCCGAGCCAATGCGTTGGGGTGACTGTCATAAAACAGAGAAAACCACTTATTGGTTATAACGGGGGCGGAATTTTCCTTGTAAAGTTTTATCAGAGCCGAAATTAGTTGGTCTGCCTCCGAATTCTTCGCTGCGTAACGGTCAGCTTCAAACTCATGTTTCCTTGACAATATTGCGGTGAAAGGCCTTAGGGGAAACAGTGCGTTTGGCAAGATGTAGAAAAACAAAATAAAGAAGCACGCTGGCAAAATAGCAGAATATTCTGTGATGTTAAGTGTCTCTGTTGTTAATCCAAAACTTAGAAAAAACAAGTTTTCGTCGATTAACAAACCCAAAAAGAAGAAAAATCCAAAGGACATGAGTGCACTCACCCCCAGACGGTAGGGCACATGTCCGCATTTATAGTGACCAACCTCATGAGCCAATACAGCTTCTATCTCTTTTTCGTCTAATTTGTCAATTAATGTATCAAATAGAACAATCCTCTTAGCTCCTCCGATTCCAGCAAAGTAAGCATTTCCGTGAGCGCTTCGTCGACTTCCATCCATTGTAAAAAGTCCTTTAGACTCAAATTTACACCTTGCGAGGAGTTTTTCTAGTCGCTCTTTTAACACTCCATCTTGCACAGGAGAGAATTTGTTGAAGATGGGTGCAATTACTAAAGGAATAATAATCATGAAGGCGGTAGATAAACATACAACTAAAGCCCATAACATTATCCACCAAAATGTCCCGAAGTCGGCACGATTCATCATTAAACTAATAATTAAAATGATAACTGGAAAGACTAAAATAAGTGACAAAATGGCATTTTTTAAAAGATCACTTAGCCAAAGCCGAGGAGTCATTTTATTAAAACCGTAACGCTCTTCAATGACGAATTGCTTGTATAGGTTAAATGGCAGATCAATCAAAAAGACTATTAAGTAAAACACAACAACTAATGCAGAGCCCAATAAAATGCTGTTTATTTCGAGTCTTCCACTAAGACCATAAAAATACTCAGCTAAAAAGTTTAGACCTCCACCGAAGGTTAACGCCCCCAGAAAAATAATTTCAATCATATTCCTCTTTGTTCGGTGTTCAAGTTTTTCTACGGAATATTTAATGGATCGTTTGTGGTTGTCTAATGAGATACTTTCTTTAAATCTATCAGGTATAAAATCCTCGTTTTTAATCAGATACTTAACCTGAATCTTATCGAGAATAACCTGACATAACAAAGATAAAATTATGAAAAATAGAAGAAAATCGTATACATTAAGCTCAGTCACTTTTAATTACCACCTTTATTTATATTTTTAACTACAATCACAGCGAGATTGAAGTAAGACTATCACTTTATTGGAAAATTCTCGTTGTATCCAACAATTTTTTTTAATTTTACAT
>MDTD01099052.1_pt1 | contig 50029 bp, 49 predicted proteins | sample 811221 | NCBI WGS metagenome assembly MDTD01 (sample SAMN05326646, study PRJNA326480) | marine metagenome | isolation source: seawater | place: Pacific Ocean: South West | collected 2011 | reverse complement strand
GAGCTAAACCTCTTGTCCATGCAAATATTGAAGCAATAGGATTTGTAGAAGTTTCTTTTCCTTGTTGGTGCATTCTATAATGCCTAGTTACTGTTCCATGGGCAGCCTCGGACTCCACTGTTTTACCATCAGGAGTCATTAGTACGCTAGTCATTAACCCTAAAGACCCAAACCCTTGAGCCACAGTATCGGATTGAACATCGCCATCATAATTTTTACAAGCCCAAACATAACCACCGTTCCACTTCATTGCACATGCTACCATGTCATCAATTAATCTATGCTCGTAAGTAATATTGGCTTTTTTAAATTTATCAGAAAATTCTTTTTCAAAGACATCTTGAAAAAGATCCTTAAATCTTCCATCGTAAGCTTTAAGGATTGTATTTTTAGTTGATAAATAAACTGGCCATTTTCTTCCAAGACCATAATTCATGCAAGCTCTTGCAAAATTTTTTATAGAATCATCTAAGTTGTACATTGTTAAAGCAGTACCAGATCCAGGAAAATCAAATACTTTAAATTCTTTTTTGTTTTTTCCATCTTTAGAAGTCCATTTGACTTCAAGATTGCCTTCACCAGGTATTAAAAAATCTGTAGCACGATATTGGTCACCAAAAGCGTGTCTTCCGATAACAATTGGCTGTTTCCATCCTGGAACTAATTTTGGAACGTTTTTACAAATAATGGGTTCTCTGAAAACTGTACCACCCAATATGTTTCGAATTGTACCGTTAGGAGATCTCCACATTTTTTTTAATTTGAATTCTTCAACTCTAGCCTCATCAGGTGTAATTGTGGCACACTTCACACCAACTCCATGTTGTTTAATAGCGTTAGCTGCATCCACAGTAATTTGATCATCAGTTTTGTCTCGACTTTCCATTCCAAGATCGTAGTATTTAAGGTTTATCTCTAAGTAGGGCTTGATTAGCTTATCTTTAATAAAAGACCATATAATTCTTGTCATTTCGTCGCCATCTAGCTCTACGACAGGGTTTTTTACTTTAATTTTTGCCATAAAAAATTGATTGATAATCAAGAGTTTTTATACATATTAAGAAAAAATTAGCAAACTTAAAATTATGTTTAATACAATTTTTCCAAAGATACATAAAGAAGGATATAAATTTTTGGCTATTTCGATTTTAGCCACGTTTTTAATTTTAATTTTTTCAAATTTTTTTGGCTTTATATTTATTATAATTACTTTTTGGGTATATTATTTTTTTAGAGATCCAGAGAGGTACTCCATAAACGATGATAAGTACCTAGTAAGCCCTGCGGATGGTCTTATTACGGATATCTCTGAAAAATCTGGACCAGTAGAACTTAGATTAGAAAATACTACTTTTACAAAAGTAAGTATTTTCATGAACGTTTTTAATTGTCATGTGAACAGAACACCAATATCAGGTAAAGTAGAGGAAATTTATTACAAACCTGGAAAATTTTTAAATGCTTCCCTGGACAAGGCTAGCGAGGAGAATGAAAGGAACTATTTTAAAATTAAGACTTCAACTGGTGAAGAAATTATATTAGTGCAAATTGCAGGACTTATTGCAAGACGAATTGTGTGTCAAGTGGAACAAGAACAAGAATTAAAACAAGGTGAAAGAATTGGAATGATAAGATTTGGCAGCAGAGTAGATATTTATTTTAAAAATAAAAAAACTTTAGTAAAAAAAGGTCAAAACGTAGTTGCTGGAGAAAGTTTGATTGCAGAAGAATAATGGAAGAAAATAAAAAATTCAAATTGGTATCATCTAAAAAAACTAGATATTTATTACCTAATATTTTAACTTTAGCAGGCGTATGCTTAGGTATAAGTTCAATAAAATTTTCTATAGATGGAAACTATAGTTTAGCGGTTACATTAATATTATTTGCAGCTATTTTAGATGCGTTAGATGGAAGAATTGCAAGATTAATTAAAGGAACATCAGAATTTGGAAAAGAATTAGACTCTTTAACAGATTTTGTAAGTTTTGGAATAGCTCCAGTTTTTATTTTATATTTTTGGGAATTAAATAATTATGGAAAGTTAGGTTGGGCGATTACATTAACTTATTCAGTTTGTTGTGTTTTAAGATTAGCGAGATTTAATTTAACTAAAATAGAGTCTTCGGAGGATTGGAAAAATAACTTTTTTGAAGGCATCCCTTCACCTGCAGGTGGACTATTAATATTGATGCCGTTAATTTATGAATTAACAAATTTAAATATTGGATTAGATATTAAAATTTTTACACCTTATTTTACGATTTTAGTTGCTGTACTTCTAGTAAGTAAAGTTCCAACTTTAGCCTTAAAAAAAATATCTATTTCTCCAAAAACGACTGTCTTTCTTCTTTTAGGAATTGGTATAATTTTTATTTCATTATTATTTTACACTTTGGAAACTCTTTTAATTTTTGGAGCTATTTATTTAACTTCGATACCTATAAGTGTTATACTTTATAGAAATCAAAATAAGAAAAATATAAAAATATCTGAAGAAAATCATGAAGATATTCTTTAATGAGGAAATCAAAAAGAGTTAAAAAAAGTAATTCTTGGAAAATAAAGCAACATAGAGATCCTTTTTTTAAAAAATCAAAAACTTTTGGCTATAGATCAAGAGCATCTTTCAAACTTATTGAGCTTAACAAAAAATTCAAATTTATAAAAAAAAATTCAAATTTACTCGATTTAGGCTCCTTCCCCGGTGGGTGGTCTCAGGTGGTAAGCCAAATTATTACAAAAGGGAGAATTTTATCTATTGATATTAGAAAAATGGAGCCTGTAAAAAATGTTAATTTTTTACAAGCAGATATTTTGGAGGAAGACACTAAAGATAAGATATTTAAGTTTTTTCAATTAAATTTAGATGTTATAATTTCAGATATGGCTGCAGATACTACAGGAAATAAGTCTCTAGACTCAATAAGAACTAATCAATTATGTTCAGATATAATAAATTTGTCAAAAAAAATACTTAAACCTAAAGGTGTATTAGTATCTAAATTATTTATGGGTGAAGATTTTATTGAGGTAAAAAATCTTGCAAAATCCGTATTTAAAAACGTAAATTTTTTCAAACCTGAGTCCAGCAGGAAAGAGTCGAAAGAAACTTATTTACATTGCGAAATATTAAAGTCTTTATAAATCAAAATAATTGTATATAAGTGTTTATGGGTACAATAAATGAAGCATTAACCTTTGATGATGTTTTACTTCTTCCGAGATACTCTTCGATTCTTCCATCAAACACTGATATAAAGCTTAAATTAACTAATAAGATTTTACTACAAGTCCCTTTTTTATCTTCAGCAATGGATACCGTTACAGAGAGTAATATGGCAGAGGCTATTGGACTGGAAGGTGGTATTGGAGTTATTCATCGAAATTTAAGTATTAAAAAACAATCATTAGAGGTAAAAAAAGTAAAAAATAAAAATTGTTTTGTTGGAGCTGCAGTAGGAACAAATCAAGAGGATTTAATTAGGGTTAAATATTTATTAGATAATGGAGTTGACTTAATTGTAATTGATACTGCTCATGGTCATAGCGAAAAAGTTTTAAAAATTTTATCAAAATTAAAAAAAATTGTTGGAAATATCCCAATATGTGTTGGAAATATTGCAACAGGCGAAGCAGCAAAAAAATTATACAATTCAGGAGCTGACATAATAAAAGTTGGTATAGGACCAGGGTCGATTTGCACAACCAGAATGGTAGCAGGAATTGGAGTACCACAAATTTCGGCGATAATGGATGTTAAAAAAGCACTTAATAAAAAAAAAATAAAGATTATTTCAGATGGAGGAATAAAGTTTTCAGGAGATATTGCAAAAGCTTTAGCAGCAGGTGCCGATGCAATAATGATGGGATCAATTTTTGCTGGAACGGATGAGAGTCCAGGCAAAAAATTTAAAATCAAAGGAAAAATATTCAAAAAATATAGAGGAATGGGATCAATAGGGGCAATGTCTGCAGGATCTGCAAGTAGATATTTTCAAAGTAAACAAAAAGACAAATCTAAATTTGTTCCTGAAGGCGTAGAAGGACGAGTGGAATATAAAGGTAAAGTTTCAAAAATAATTTATCAGCTACAAGGTGGCTTGAGATCATCAATGGGTTATATTGGAGCAAAAAACTTAAGCGAGATTACTAAACGAGCTAAATTCGTTAAAATTACTAAAGCAGGTTTTTATGAAAGTATGGTACATAGTGTAGAAGTAACTCAAAAAACTATAAATTACAAACTATGACAAAAATAATTTTAAAAATTTTAATATTTTTCTTCTTAACTCAGAATATTTTATTAGCTAAAACAGAATATCTAAATGAAGGAATAAATTTATTTAACAAAGATAAACTTAAAGAGGCACAATTTAAATTTGAACAAGATATTGTTTATAATCCTAAAAGTGAGCTTTCATATTTATATCTTTCAAAAATTTTTAACAAACTTGATAAAAAAGATTTAGAGGAACAGAATTTGAATACTGTAATGTTATTAAACCCAAAAAATGAGGAAGCGATTTATAATTTAGCAAAGCTAAAATTAGCTACCTCAGATTATAAAAAAAGCAGAGAACTAAATGAGAGACTTAGTTCAATATGTGATAAATTCTGTATTTTAAACAAAAAACTTAAAATTGAAATTGAGAATTTATCTAAAAAATAAATGCGATTTCATAAAGAGCGAGAAAAAATATTAATAATTGACTTCGGTTCTCAAGTAACAAAATTAATAGGAAGAAATGTAAGAGAACTTGGGGTTTATTCTGAGATAATTACACCTAGAGAACTTAAAAGATATAAGGATTTTGAAATAACAAAAGGCATTATTCTATCCGGCGGACCTTCCTCTGTTACTAAAAAAAAATTTCAAACAATTCCAAAAGAACTATTTAAAAAAAAAATACCGGTTTTGGGAATTTGTTATGGGTTACAATTAATTGCTAAAATATTTGGTGGTAAAATAAAGCAATCTAAAATCAAAAGAGAGTTTGGAAGGGCTTACTTAATAAAAAAAAGATCTTCATTACTTATAAAGAATTATCTTAAAAATAAAAAATCAGTTTGGATGAGTCACGAGGATGCTGTTGTAAAATTACCTTCAGAGTTTAAAACTGTGGCATCAACAAAAAATTCAAAATTGACAATTATAGAGAACACTATGAAAAGAATTTATGGAGTTCAATTTCATCCAGAGGTTACTCATACAGAAAATGGAAAACAAATTTTTAAAAACTTTCTTTTTTTAATTTGCAAAGCTAAAAAAAATTGGAATATCTTCTCGCAAAAAACAAGATTAATAAAAGATATAAAAGCAAAAGTTAAAGATAATAAAGTAATATGCGCGTTATCCGGTGGAGTAGATAGTAGTGTTGTTGCTTTACTAGTTAACAAGGCTATAAAAAGAAATTTAATATGTATTATGGTAGATACAGGGTTAATGAGAAAAGATGAATTTAAATATACATATAATATTTTTAAAAAAAAATATAAATTAAACATCAAATTAATTAATGCTTCAAAATTATTTTTAAAAAAATTAAAAAATATTTCAAATCCAGAAAAAAAAAGAAAAATTATTGGAAATTTATTTATTAAGATTTTTGAAAAGGAGGCAAAAAAATACAAAAAAATTCATTTTTTAGCTCAAGGTACGTTGTATCCTGACATTATTGAGAGCAGATCTTCGACTGGAAGCAAAACTTCTAAAATTAAATCTCACCACAATGTTGGTGGTCTCCCAAAAAAAATGAAATTAAAACTTATTGAACCATTAAAAGAATTTTTCAAAGATGAAGTAAGAGTTTTGGGAAAATCATTAAATTTAGATGATAAAATAAACTTTAAACACCCTTTTCCTGGACCAGGATTAGGAATAAGAATAGTTGGAAATATAACAACAGAAAAAGTTAAAATTCTTCAAGAGGCTGATAATATCTTTATCAATGAATTAATAAAAAATAACCTTTACGATAAAATTTGGCAAGCTTATGCAGCATTACTTCCAATTAAAACAGTAGGAGTAATGGGAGATTCAAGAACGTATGAATATATTTGTTTGTTGAGAGCAGTAACTTCTAGTGATGGTATGACAGCAGATTATTATAATTTTCCTAAAAACTTTTTAGATAGAATATCTAACAAAATTGTGAATAATGTTAAAGGAATAAATAGAGTAGTATATGACATAAGTTCCAAACCGCCGAGCACAATAGAATTAGAATAATGAATTCAAAAATAAAACAAATTCTTTTAAAAAAAAATAAATCAAAAATTGTAAGTTTAACAGCATATTCAAAGAGCGTTGCTAAAATTTTGGATAAATACTGTGATATAGTTTTAGTAGGAGACTCAATGGCTAATGTTCTTTATGGTCAAAAAAACACACATAAAATAAGTTTAGAAAATATTATCCAGCACTCTGTGAGTGTAAAAATAGGTATTAAAAAATCTTTATTAGTAGTAGATATGCCAAGAGGAACTTATAGTGATCCAAACAAAGCACTTAAAAACGCAAGAACGATCATGAAAAAAACAAGATGTGATGCTATTAAAATAGAAAGTAATAAAAATAATTTCAAAATAATAGAACTTTTGGTTAAGAACAAGATACCTGTTATGGGTCATATTGGATATACACCTCAATTTAAAAATAAATTTAAATTAGAAGGACAGACAAAAAAAGAGATTAACGATCTTCTTAAAGAAGCAAAATTTATTGAAAGAGCTGGAGCTTTTTCTATAGTTTTAGAATGTTTAACTGCTCATGCTGCGAAACTTGTGACTAAAAAATTAAATATACCCACTATTGGCATAGGTTCATCGTCATATTGCGATGGTCAAATATTGGTTACAGATGATATGCTTGGATTAAGCGGATTTTACCCTAAATTTGTTAAAAAATACGCCAATCTTAATAGAATAATTGAAAAAGCTACAAAAAAATATACTAGAGAAGTTAGATTAACAAAATTTCCTACAAAAAAATATTTTTTAAATGGATGAAAGTTTAGATAAAAAAATAGATTTAAAAGATAAAATAAAATCTTTCTTTGAAAAAAATAAGTTAAAATTAATTATTTTTTTATTCTTTTTACTTGCTACATTTTTATTAATTTTCTTATTTAATGAAAATCAAAAAAGAAAAAACATTTTATTGTCAGAGAAATTTATTAAAGCAGGTTTGCTTTTATCAGCAGGTGACAAAGAAAAAGCTACTGAATATTATGATGAAATTATATTAAGCAAAAATAAGTTTTATTCTTTACTTGCTTTAAATACGATATTAGAGAAAAATTTAGAATCTGAAAAGAAAAAAATTTTGACCTATTTTGCCATAATTGAAAAAATTGATATTACAGAAAATTCTCTCGATTTAATTCATTTTAAAAAAGCTCTTTATTTGATGGATAATTCAGAAAAAAAAAATGGTATTGAGATCTTAAAAAAACTTATTGAAAAAAATTCAAATCTCAAATCGATTGCAGAAGAAGTAATTTTAGAATAAAGGATGAGGTTTTTTTTTGCAGTAGTAATTTTATTTTTTTTCCAAAACTGCTCTTTTGATAATAAAACAGGTATCTGGCAGGATAGCAAAAAAACTTTTAATAAAGAAAAAGATGTCTTTAAAGAATTTAAAAAAATCTCTCCATCGATAAAACCTTTCGAAGAAATAATACCGATAGCTAAAAATTTTGAATTTAAATTATCAAAAACTAAAGATATAACTAAATGGAACGATCCTTTTTATAGCAATGGTAATAACTTAGAAAATTTTTCATATAATAATTTTGACAATTCAATTTTAACAAGTAAAAAATTAACAAGATATAAATCAAGTAATATTCTATTATATGAAGAAAATAATTTAATTACAAATGATAGTAAAGGAAATATAATTGTATACTCAACTAAGCAAAATCAAATAATTTCTAAATTTAATTTTTATAAAAAAAGACATAAAAAGATTGAAAAAAAATTAAATTTATTAGTTGAAAATAAAGTTATATTTGTAAGTGATAATCTAGGATATTTTTATGCTTATAATTATAAAGAAAATAAAATTATATGGGCAAAAAATATGAAAATTCCATTCAGATCAAACATTAAAATTTTTAAAGATAAAATATTTCTCTCAAATCAAGAAAATTCTCTATTTGTGTTTAATAAAAAAAACGGAAATCTAATTAAACTAATTCCAACTGAGGAAATAATATTAAAAAATCAATTTGTAAATAATCTTTCTGTAAATCAAAATACTCTACTTTTTTTAAATACATATGGATCTTTATATTCAGTCAATATAGAAGAACTTAAACTCAATTGGTTTATAAATCTTAATCAATCTTTAGAAACAAATACCAGAAACATATTTAACGGTAGTGCAATAGTAAGTCATAAAAATAAAATCATCGTTTCATCAAATTTCAATACTTATATAATTGACGTTTTTTCTGGAAATATTTTAAAAAAATTTCAATTTTCATCTATTAATTTACCAATAATCCACAATCATTATGTTTTCCTTATAACAAAAAATAACTTTTTAATTGCTATTAATCTAAAAAATAATGAAATTATTTTCTCACAAAATATTTTTTCTGAAGTACAGGAATATTCTAAGATTAAAAAAGAAAATTTTATATTAAGAAGAATGTTTTTAGCAAACAATAAATTATTGATAATGATGAATAATTCTAATCTTTTAGACTTTAATATTAGTGGTAAATTAAACAGTATAAATAAGCTACCAAAAAAGATTAATTCATTTCCAATTTTTATTAATGGCTCTTTAATTTATTTAAATAATAAAAATAAGATAATAGTTCTAAATTAATTATTTGATTTTCCACTTAATAAAGATAATTGTTTTAACCTAATATTGCTTATATTATCTTGTGGTTTGATAGGATATTCACCAGTGAAATAGTGATCACTAAATTGAGGATATGAGGAATTTCTTTTTTCACCTGTTAAAGCTCTGTAGAGACCGTCAAGACTTAAAAATTTTAACGAAGTAGCTTTTATATGTTTGCACATTTCGTCTATATTTCTTTTGTGAGCTAACAATTCATTCTTTGTTGGCATGTCTACACCATAAAAATCAGGATATTTTATTTCAGGACAAGCTATTCTCACATGAACCTCTTTAGCCCCGTTTTCAAGAAGCATTTTTACTATTTTTAAACAAGTAGTACCTCTTACTAATGAGTCATCAATAAGAATAATTGATTTATCTTTTACTATTGTTTTAGTTGGACTTAACTTTAATTTAACACCTAGACTTCTAATGTTTTGTGATGGCTCAATAAAAGTTCTACCAACATAATGATTTCTTATAAGGCCTAACTCAAATTTCTTATTAGATTTTTCTGCATAACCAAGCGCAGCCGGCACTCCAGAGTCAGGTACTGGAACCACTAAATCGGCTTTTAGGTCAGTTTCTTTTGCTAATTCGATTCCTAAATTTTTTCTATATTCATACGCACATTTATTATTAATTAGACTATCTGGCCGTGCAAAATAAATATATTCAAAAATACAAGGTCTTGATTTTTGTTTTGGAAAAGGTTTTACGGACTTCAATTGTCCATTTTCAATTATAACAATCTCTCCATTTTCAATTTCTCTAACTAAATTAGCTCCTATTATATCTAATGCACAGGTCTCAGAAGCAAATATATAAGAATTTTTTAACTTACCTAAAACTAAAGGTCTTATACCAAATGGATCCCTTACCCCGACCAATTTTTTATTAGTCATCATTACCAGTGAGTATCCGCCTTGTATTTGAAATAAAGTATCAATTAACTTATCTATGAATTTATCTCTTTTTGATTTTGCAATTAGTTGAACAATAGTTTCTGTATCACTAGTAGTTCTAAAAATTGCTCCCTCTTTTACAAGAGTTTCTCTTAAAGAAAGAGCATTAGTTAAATTACCATTATGAGCCAAGCTCAAACCGCCTAAGTGTAAATCAGCAAAAAAAGGTTGTATGTTTCTTAAAGAAGTTTCCCCAGTGGTAGAGTATCTATTATGACCAATCGCAAAGTTACCCGGTAATTTTTTAAGTGTATCTAAATTTGTGAAATGATCTCCTACTAATCCTTGTCTTTTTTCAGAGTGATAATTATTTCCATCATAGGAAACTATTCCACATCCTTCTTGCCCTCTATGCTGAAGCGCATGCAGCCCTAATGCCACCATTGCAGAAGCATCTTCATGGTTTGAAATACCAAAAACTCCACATTCTTCTCTTAATTTGTCAAAACTATATTTTTTCAATTTTTTCCTTAGTGTCTTTAAAGTCCTCACTTGATGGAAATTCTTCTATTAAGATTTCGCTTCCTTTATAAATGATATTAAAAGAAAAAGCATCTTCAGCTGATATGCCCCAATTTTTATATGGATAAAACCAATTAAAAATTGAAAATAAACAAACCGCAACAATATAACCTTTAAATAAACCAAACACCAACCCAAAGCTTTTATCTACAGAGCCTACACCTGTCCAAGTTACAGCTTTACCCAATGTTTTTCCAATAAGCACAATTAAAAATAATGTTATAGCGAATATTGCAATACCTAAGCCCACACTATTTACGAATTCCGACTCAATATATTCGCTCACTATCGGTTTAAATCTTGGAACTAAAATTATTGTCACGATAGTTGATAATATCCATTTCATAAATGAAATAATACTAAGAGAAAAACCTTTTAAAAAACACTGAATTACACAATAAATTAAAATTATTAAGAAAAAAAAATCAAATAAATTTACTAAGTCAAATATATTTTTAAAGAAATCAAAAATCATTATAAATTATTTAATTCCTTACCAAAAGGTTTAATAGTCAGTATTAATTTTGGCAAAAGAGTAAGAACAGATAGCATAGCTAGTAACATTGCTATTCCAGTAAAAACACCAAAATAAATAGTAGGAATAAAATTAGATAGCACTAAAATTGAAAACCCAAAAACTATTGTTATAGAAGTATTCAAAATTGCAATACCAACAGTTTTATGGCACCTATCTAAGGTTTTATTATAATCTTTATATTTTCTAAATTCCTCTTTAAATCTATAAATGTAGTGAATACTATTATCCACAGCTATACCGATTGTGATTGCAGCGATAGTGATAGTCATCATGTCTAAGGGAATGCCTAGTATACCAATTATCCCAAGAATAAATAATGCAGCAATAAAATTTGGGACTACACCTATCAAAGAAATAGCAATATTTCGAAACAATATAAAAAACATTATAAAAATTCCAAAAATCACTATACCTAAAGTTAATATCTGTGATTTAAATAAACTTTGAAGTAAATTATTAAACAATATAAGAACACCAGCAAGTTTATACTGATCTTTTTCCAAACCTAATTTTTTATTAAGATCAGTTTTAATTTTTTCTATAAGTTCATTTCTTCTTAAATCTTTTAAAGAGTCTTTTATTCTCAGGCTTATTCTTGCTTCATCTTTTTCTACAGAAATGTAAGGTGAAATGATTTCTTTTCTAAGCTCGTCAGGTAATTTGCTGTATAGAACAGCAATCTCTAAACTTTGTAATTTTTTTTTGTTTAAGTCTTCTGCAACTCTTAATATAGATCCAAAAGACAAAACTTTTCCAACTTCTGGTAAAGACTCGACATACTCATGAACCTTAATAATTCTGTCCATCTTATCTCTTGTAAACCAATATTTTGCTTTATCTTCTTTATCATTGTTATCTTCTTCCCATTCTTCAAATTCATCCTCATTATTATTGGAGATTTTTTCTTTTTTCGGAAATTTTAAAATAATATTTAGAGGAGTTGTACCACCTAATTCGTCATCAATTTTTTTCATGCCCTTATAAATTTCTGTTTCTTTATCAAAGTAATTTATAAAACTATTCTCTACTTCAAGTTTTAAAATTCCAAATAAACTTACAAAAACGATTATTATTGAAGATCCATAAATTAAAATTTCATTTTTCTTTGTAAATGTGGCTAAGATAGATGTAATTAATGATTTTTCTGTATCTTGAATGGTAATTTCTGTTTCTGAGGATAACAAATTTAAAAGAGAGGGGAGTAGTAAAAAAGTTATAAAAAAAGAAACAATTAAACCTAATGTCATCATCCATCCAAAATCAATAATTGGTTTAATACCACTGAAGACTAAAGACAAAAAAGCACAAATAGTAGTCAACACCGTATAAAGTATAGGAAGCATCATTTTTTTACTTGTTTCAAATATCGCCTCTGACTTTGACAATTCAGGAAACTCTTTTTTTAATTGTAAAAATCGTACAGTTACATGGATATTCATTGCCATATTTAATATTAACATTAGCGCAATAAAATTTGATGAAATCACTGTCACTTTCCATCCAATAAAACCCAAAAGACCAATCATTACAACTACTGATGTAGCACATCCCAGTAAAGGCATCACAACCCATTTTAAATTTTTAAAAATAAACCAGAGTGTGAGAACAATAAAAATAAAGACACCAATCCCAAAAACAACAATATCGCTTTTAATAAAGCCCATCATATCATTTGCAATCATTGGAATGCCTCCTAAATAAATTTTAGAGTTAACCCCGTATTTGTTTATTATGTCCCTAATTTCGCTAATATTTTGATGATTTCTAACATTATATAAATTTCTATATTCTTCATACTCTTTTAAAAAATTTTTATAATTCTTTTTTTCTTCTTTATTTAGACCGACCTCGATAGATTGATTGTAAAATTTATCTTTCACTTTTATGTATTCTAACAATCTCTCATCTTTTTTTAAGTAAACTACAATACCAGATGTTTTACCGTCTTCACTTATTACATAATTTTTATAAATAGGACTATTCAATATCTCATTAAATCCTCTTTCCCTATCTATTTCTGGATATGCTAAAGTTTTATAATTTTTTAATCTTTTCATTAATCCTTCATCATCATTATTAAGCAAAGGGACGTCGATTATTGTAATAACACTATCGACCCAAGTTAGCTTTTCAATTTTTGATTTTAGCAACTGAAGATTTAGGATGGTTTCCTTTTCTGTAAAACTTGAAATTGGTGAGTAAGTTAAAACTAAAAAATCTTTTGACCCATAGGTCTGATTTACTTCTCTTAAATATTTAAGATCTGGGTCACCCTCTAATAATAATGCATCTGAAGAAGCATCTAAATTAAAGTTTTTTGATTGATAAAGTGAAAATCCAACTAAAATAATTAATAAAAGTAAAGTTACTTTAGAAAAATCATTAATTATTTTTTTGTAAATATAGCTAAACATTCCTTTATTTCAGATATATCTTAATTTTTTTGTAACAAAAGAGAAAATTGAAGTTAATTTTTTGATAAGTCTTTAAATTTAGTGTAGATACCTTCAAATTCTACTTTGATTACACCTGTTGGACCATGTCTTTGCTTACCTAAAATAATATCAGCTAAGCCATTTACATCATTCATTTTTGATTGCCATTCAGCATGTTCGATTGATCCTAATTTTGGTTGTTTTCGCTCTAAATAATAAGCTTCTCTGTAAACAAACATCACCACATCGGCGTCCTGTTCAATAGATCCAGACTCTCTAAGATCAGCTAATTGAGGTTGTTTATCATCTCTTTGCTCTACAGCTCTTGATAGCTGAGATAAAGCTAATACAGGAACAGATAGTTCTTTTGCTAAAGCTTTGAGACCTTGAGTAATCTCCGAAATTTCTTGAACTCGACCCTCATTTTTATTTGAAGCTGATCTCATTAATTGTATGTAATCAACTACTACTAGACTTAATCCAAACAATCTTTTTATTCTTCTTGCTCTATTGCTTAAAGTCGCAATAGTGATAGCTGGAGTTTCATCTATATATAGTGGAAGATTATAAATATTCCTTGAGGTTTCAATATAACGGTTAATTTCTTCTTCTGTAACTTTACCCCGTCTAATATCATCTGATTTAATTCGAGCCTGTTCTGATAAAATTCTAGTTGATAATTGTTCTGAAGACATTTCCAAAGAAAAGAAAGCTACTGACGATTTTTCTTGTTTGCTTAAGATATTTTGAGCAGCACTATAGGCAATATTTGTTGCTAAAGCTGTTTTCCCCATCGAAGGCCTTCCTGCTAAAATTACAAGGTCAGATTTATGTAAACCACCTAGTTTGTTATCTAAATCTGTTAATCCCGTTGGAACACCAACCAATCCCTGATCATTTTGCATTGCTAGTGTTGCCATTTCAATAGTTTGATCTAAAGCTTGATTGAATTTTAAGAATGATTGAGAAAAACTTCCTCTTTCTGCTAAATCAAAAAGAGATTTTTCTGTGCTCTCTATTATATTTTCCGCATTTTGTTCTCTTGAATTCGCATTTAATGTATCAGAAGACAATTTGTCTGAAATTTGAACTAATTCTCTCCTTAAGTACATTTCATGAATTATTTTTGCGTAATCAATTGCTTGTTTTGCAGAGCTCGAAAATCTAGTTAATTTAACTAAATATTCTGTCCCACCTACTTCACTTAACATATTATCCTTTTCAAAAAAATTTTTTAAGGTAATTGGATTAGCGATCATTCCTTTGCTATTAAGATTTTCAATTACCTCATATATTTTTATGTGAGCTGGGTCGTAAAATATTTTTGAATGAATGATATTTGCGATTTCATCAATTATATCATTGTTAACTAGTACACTTCCAAGCAAAGCCTGCTCGGCCTCCAAGTTGGCAGGATTTTTATTATTATTGTTTTTGAATGCAGTTTTAATTTCTTCCACTAACTTAATTTATTTTATAATATTAATGTTTAAAGGCTAAAGTTACCCACCTTTTTTGGGTACTGTGGAAAAGTTATTTTGTATCGGTTTTCTCGATTTTTATAGAAATATTAGCCTTTACGTCTGAGTGGAAATTTATTTCTGCTTTAAAAGTGCCAATCTTATTGATTTCATTTTTTAGCAAAATCTGTGATGGGCTCACATCAGCTTTTGAAGTTTCTTTTATAATCATTGAAATTTCTTTTGGTTTTATAGAACCATATAACTCCCCATTTTCTTTGCTTTCTCTTTTAAAGCTAAAAGTTTTATTATTTACTATTTTAGCAATTTCTTTAAATTTAGTTTTTATTTCATTATTTTTTTTATCAAGTTCACTTTTTTTTCTTGAAACTAATTCTTGATTTTCTTTATTAAACCTTAATGCCTTTCCGTTTTTTAGGAGATAGTTTCTTCCGTAACCATCTTTTACTTTTACTATATCTCCAATATTTCCAAGGTTTAAAATATTTTCTAATAAAATTATTTGCATTTACAACAATCCTAAAATTTTTGCTCTCTTTATCTCTTTTGTTAGTTTTTTCTGTTTCCCGTGTGACACTGAGGTAATTTTAGAGGAAATTAATTTTCCATTATCTGAAATATACTTCTTAAGTAGCCCTATATTCTTATAATCTATAACTGGAGCGTTCTTAATTGATAAAGGACATTTTTTATTAAATTTTGAATCACTTTTTTGAAAAAGACTTAACTTATTTAGAGAATTAGAATTTTTCTTATTATTTCTAGAGTTTTTTCTTTTCATGCTGATTTCTCCTTATTAAAATATTCTTTATTAGTATCAAGTTTTTTATATTTTACGGTTAAGTGCCTGATAATTGACTGATCTAGTTTTATCCTTTTTTCAAATTCGCTAAGTGTCTCTTTATTTCCTTCAAATTTATAGTGAATAAAAAAAGCTTTTTTGTAATTTTTTATTTTGCTAGATAACGGTATTAAACCCCAGTCTTCTATTTTGAACACTTTACCAGAAAAATCATTTATTAATTTATTGTATTTTTCCTTTATACTGCCTAATTCTTTCGTTGAAAGATCTTGTTTTAAAACTATTGTATTTTCGTAATAAGCCATAGTTAAATATAATTTTTAATTTTATAAGCACTGGTTTATACTATAAAAGTTTAATTAAGCAACACTAATATTGACTATTAAATTGTAATATAAATCTATGAAAGCATTATTATTCCCAGGCCAAGGTTCCCAAGTAGTTGGAATGGGCTTAGAATTTCATAAAAACTTTGAAATTGTAAAAAAACTATTCAATCAAGCTGACGAAGTTTTGAATTTCAATTTATCAAAAATAATCTTAGACGGACCAGATGAAAAACTTAAATTAACAGAGAATGCTCAACCTGCAATTTTAACTATAAGTTATTCAATTTTTAAAGTTTTAAAAGATGAATTCAATTTTAATCTAAATTTTTTTGAATATTTTGCCGGTCATTCACTAGGTGAGTATAGCGCTTTAGTGTGCTCTGGCAGTTTAAGTTACACTGACGCTTTGTATTTATTGAATGAGAGAGGAAAAGCTATGCAAAAGGCCGTACCTATAGGTGAGGGTAAAATGATAGCAGTTTTAGGTTTAAATCCTTTAAGTATTGATGAAATTATAGGAAATGAAAAAAAAATTAATGGTGTTTGCGAAATTGCAAATGACAATGCAGATGGGCAGATCATTATAAGCGGTGATACGGTCAGTATAACTACACTAGAAGGAATTTTGAAAGCAAAAAAAATTAAAACTATTCCTCTTAAAGTAAGCGCACCTTTCCATTGCAAATTAATGAAACCTGCCGCGGATAGCATGAGAGATAAAATTAACAATACAAAATTTGATAATCCAAAGGTAAAAGTTTTTAACAACGTTAATGCTAATGTAGAAAATAATCCTGATATAATTAAAAAACTACTAATTGAGCAAATTTATTCTACAGTTAAATGGAGAGATATTTTAATTAACATGTCAAAATTAGGTGTTAAAGATTTCCTAGAAATAGGCCCAGGAAAAGCATTGAGTGGCATGGTAAAAAGAACAGTTAAAAATGTATATTCCTTTTCAATCAATTCATTAAGTGATATTAAAAATCTAAAAGATGGACTTAAAAGATAAAATAGTTTTAATAACTGGCGCAACGGGTGGAATTGGTAATTCTTTAGTAAAAAAATTCTATGACCTTGGATCAAAAATAATAGCTACCGGTACTAATGATGAAAAACTTAAAACTCTTAAAACAAGCTTTCCCGATATTGAAGTAAAAAAATTCAATTTAGATGAACATGGCAAAATAGAAAATTTTATTGAAGAAACCACAAAAAAATTTGATGGTTTAGATGTTTTAATAAACAATGCTGGTATAACTTTAGATAATCTTTCTTTAAGATTAACAGAAGAAAATTGGAAGAAAGTTTTAGATATAAATTTAACGGCTACTTTTCTTATGTGTAAATTTGCTTTAAAAAAAATGTTAAAAAAAAAATACGGAAAAATAGTTAATATAACTTCAATTGTAGGTCACACTGGCAACATAGGTCAGTCAAATTATGCAGCATCAAAAGCTGCGATAGTCGCCTTCTCAAAAAGTTTAGCTTTAGAGTATGCAAAAAAAAATATTAATATAAATTGTGTTTCTCCTGGATTTATAAAGACAGAAATGACAGATAAAATTAGTGATGAATTTAAAAAAATTCTTATAAGTAAAATTCCCTCTGGTGATCTTGGAAGCGGTGAAGACGTATCTAATTGTGTGGCCTTTTTGGCTTCTGATTTATCCAGGTACATAAACGGGGAGACAATACATGTTAATGGTGGAATGTATATGTCTTGACAATTCTTATTATTAATCTATTAAGAATTAAACTTTACAAGAAAGGAATTCATGTCAGAAGATATTAAAAGTAAAATAAAAAAAATAGTTGCAGATCACCTAGGTATTGACGAAGAAAAGGTTACGGAAGAGGCTAGTTTCATAGATGACCTTGGAGCAGACAGCCTTGATACGGTAGAGTTAGTTATGGCTTTCGAAGAAGAGTTTGGTTCTGAAATTTCTGATAGCGAAGCAGAGAAAATACTAACAGTCGGTGACGCAATTAAATTTATTGAGAGCAAATCAAGTTAAAATAGGTATCATCTAATGGATCATGATAGAAAAAATATCATGGTTATTTTATCCTCACCATCTGGAGTTGGAAAAACTACTATTTGTAGGAAAATTTTACAAAAATACAAATCATTTAAATTATCAGTTTCATTAACAACGAGACAACCAAGGTCAAATGAAGTTGATGGGGTAGACTATTTTTTTACCACAAAAGAAAATTTTGAAAAATTAATTAAAAAAAAAGCACTTTACGAATATGCAAGAATTTTTGAAAATTATTACGGGACATTGAAAGAGAATGTGGATAAAATAATTCAAAAAAATGATATTATATTCGATATTGATTGGCAGGGGACAAAACAATTATCTAATTATCCACATCTAAAATTAATTAAAATATTTTTAATTACAGAAAGTAAAACAGAAATTAAAAAAAGATTAATTGATAGAAATCAAAATACGCAGCAAGAAGTGCAGAAAAGATTTAAATCTTTTGATAATGACGTTAAACATTGGAATGATTATGACTATATTGTAATAAATAAAAGTTTAAATGTTTGTTTTAATCAAATTGAAAAAATCATTTCTAATGAAAAAAATTCTATTACTTCCTCTCAAAAATTTCTGTAATTTTGTAGTAAATTTCAGGTCTTAATTCTTCAGGTCTTAAATTCAAATTTAAAAAGGAAATTTTCTCGAGATTTTTCTTATTAAATAATTTCATTATATTTTTATTTATCATTTTTCTCTTATTCGAAAAAAGGATATTTGTAACTTTCTCTAAATTTTTCAAATTTTTAATTTTATTGAATTTTTTTTTTGGTTTAAAGTGTAAAATTATAGAACTTATTTTAGGTTTTGGAAAAAAACAATTATTGGAAATTAAAAATTTATTTAATATTTCTAATCTATAATTTGTTAAAATAGAGAGCCTTCCGTAATTATTAGATTTAAAATTCCCAATAATTTTATTACCAAGCTCTTTTTGAAACATAAAAATTATGTCAGTAAAATTTGGTGGCCATTTATTAAACCTTAATATTTTAACCAGTATTTGTGAAGATATATTGTAAGGAAGGTTACCAAAAATAATTGAATTTGGTTTTATTTTTTTTTCTAAATTAAATTTTAATATATCTTGATTGAATAATTCAATAGATTTATTATTTAAAAATTCCACTTTAAGTTTTTCGTAAAGTTTATCGTCTTTTTCTATTAAGATGAGTGATTTTGGTTTTTTCTTCAAAATTTCATATGTAATAGCCCCTAAACCAGGACCTATTTCGATAATATTTTTATTTTTAATATCCGTTAAATTTATTATTTTATTAATTATATTTTTATCAATTAAAAAATTCTGACCTAAAGATTTTTTAACGTAGCCCATTTAATATTTGTTAATAAATTCTATACATTTCTGTAAACTTTCAGATGAAGCTTTATTTTTCTTAATTAGCTCACGTGCGGTTCCGTGATCAGGTGAAACTCTCAAATATTTTAAGCCTAATGTTAGATTGATCGCATCAAATTTAAATAATGTTTTGAAAGGTGCTAAAACTTGATCATGAAACATTCCCACGATAACATCAAATTTTCTGTAATTGTTTATAAAAATTGTATCAGAAACTAAAGGCCCTTGAACTTTAAATCCATTCTTGCTCAATTGCTTTATTGCTGGAATAATTATTTTTTTTTCTTCAGAATTTTTTTTCAACTCAGCATTATGAGGATTTAGACCTAGAATTGCTATTTGCGGTTTTTTTTTGTACTTTGACATATACCAATTATTTATTCTTTTAACCTTTTTAATTATTATTGACTTATTTATTTCTTTTGAAATATTTTTTATATCAATATGAGTAGTAATAGGACAAACAGCTAAATTCTGGCTTTTAATTAACATTACTTCTGATTTGTCTCTCAATTTATTTTTTTTAGCTAAATATTCAGTAATGCCTAACCCTTTATTTTTAATTAATGTTTTATTTATAGGACAATTAACTAAAGCTACATTTTTATTTTCTGAAGCTAATTTATGGCCGATATCCAAGCAATTTAAAACAAACCTTGATGCCTCATTATTAGGAACATTAAATGGATCTTTGAATTTAAGATTTATATCGAACACTTTTATATAATTTTTGTTTTTTAAAATTTCAAAATTGTCCACTTTAATAAGTTTTTCTTTACATTTTATTAATCTGAATTGCTCGACTAATAAATTATAATTTGAAATCAAAAAAATATTTTTTCTAAATTCTTTTTTTAATTTTTTTAAAGTTTTACAAATTATTTCAGAGTTTATACTATTTGGATCGCCTGTAATTAAAAGTATTTTTTTTTCATTTAAATTTAATAAAGGCACTATTTTTAATTTTTGAAAGATGATTATTTGAATAAAGTTTGAATAACTCATTAGTTTTTTGATTAATTAATTTATTTCTTACTTCATCCAAATTTTCATTATTAATATTAAATTTTCTTTTATCTTTTACCATTAAAATTAATAATTTATTTAATCTTTTAATTGGTTTTGATACCTCATTTAAACTTAAATTTTCAACTATACTTAGTATTTGATTTGATAATATTTTAGAATTTATCCAACCGAGGTCACCATTATTAATTGCTGTTGCTGAAACACTATGTTTATTGGCCGCAGCCTCAAAACCAATATTTTCTATATCTCTCATCACTGTTTTAATTATTTGACTTTCTTTATCTGGTGTATCTAATTCAATTTCAGATAATCTATATTCAATAGATTTCTGCTCTTTTTTTATTAATTTGTTTAATTCATTTTCAATTAAGCTATCCTCAATTTTTATATTATTACGAAATAAAGAATAAATAAGTTGTTGCCATGCAAGCTCAATTTTAATCTCTTCTATAAAAAGATCATAATCTATTGAATTATTTTTAAATTTTTTTTTAAAGTTTTCAACATCATTACCTGAAATTCTATTTAAAGTTTGATTAAAGTTTTCTGGACTTACTTCTATTTTTTTTTTTAATATCTCATTTTTTTTTATCTTTAGATTTATCAAATAATTAATTGCAGATTTTTTTGATTGATCAATATTTTGTTGGTTTATAACTTGATTTGACATTATTAACTGAGTTAAAATTTTATTTTTTAATTCATATGAAGTTATTGGTTCTGCGTCTACTACGACTAAAATTTTATTTTCTTCGGATTGCAATAAATTAAATTGAAAAAAAAATATAAAAAAAAAGGTTATTTTAATTAATTGATATTTCATCATACTTTATTGATCTATTGATTGTGAAATCAAATTTCCAAATGGTACAAGAGTAATTTTAAACATTAGAGAATTTTCTGGCTCTATCTCTGAGTCACTATAAAATTCTCGCCTGTATACAATACCTGCTCTTAAACAATCATTAAAATATTCGTAACTCAAATCATAATAATCTGATGAATTTGTAATTAGATTTCTTTTACCTTTAAAAGAGATTATTGCGTTGTTATTTTTTTTGAAATTCAGTTGTGTTTCGACGTATTCATTATTTCCGTAATGTTCTTTTTCTTTTAAATAGTTAATACTCATACTAAAAAGATTAAAATTCAAGGACGTTTGAAAATCATTATAATTAATTTTTTTATAGTTTTCATCTAATGAAAAATTATAATCAAATTTTACTTTATTATTAAAATTAATATTACTTGAAGCGACAAAATCCGATAGTTTCTCGTCTAAACTTGACTCTGAGGACATCTTTTTATTTTCTTTCTGATTAATTATTTGTCCACCCGAAAATGAAAAAGTATCTTTTCCTTTTTGTATTTCATAGTCAAACCCTAGAGTAGCGTTTAATCCACTTTCAAAATTATCTTCCGAACTTATTCTGTTCAACGTGAATATATTAGAGCTATTAATTCTAAAGCCATCGTCATTTTCTTTTTTCATATTCCCGGGAGCATATCTTAATAAAAATTTTGGGGAGAATAAATGCTGATGATTATTATTGAAATTTTTAAATAAATTTAATTCTGAGAGAAATCCCAGTGCCCCATAAATTTCGTTTGTAGGATTGGCTTTTAATCTATCAATATTTTTAGCCTCATAATTTACGTTTTTTATTTCACTAAAAATTTTTGATTTTATTCCATTTTTAAATAAAAAAGTCTTGTAGTCCCAAGTTAAATCATTAATTAAAGATTTATTTGTTTTGTTAGTTTCAAAATTTTCAATTTTCAAATTTGACGTGATATTACCAGTACCTAAATTATTAAAGTTAAATAGGTTTTTGCTGTATGTTACACTAGGTATTACATATTCGTATCTATCAGTTTTGCTTTCTCTTAAATCTCTAAAAGCTTGTGCCTCAACTCCAAAAAAATCTTCTTCACCACTTGAATTAAAAGAAAAATAATTTTCAAAAATATCTTTTCTGAAATCGACTAGATTTGTTTCAACTTTATAAGTTTTTAAATATTTTAGATTCGATGCACTTTCAATATTTAGTTTAATTTCATTTTCTCGTTTATCTTTTTTAAATTGTTTTATAAAATTTAAGAAAAAATGTGATCTCTCACCTAAACTACTTTTATTTGATGATTTTTTTAACCCTTTCGTAAGACTTGTGTCGACTATCATTTTTGAATTTTTAAATACTTGACGGTATTCAGCTAAAAAAAGCGGATGTTGTTCAAAAAATATTTTTGGTGTTAATGTAAGGTCTTTATCGTTATTAATATCGAAAAAATATGGAGTAGACATTGAAGCTCCAAGGAATTTTGAATTGTTAAAAGAAGGAATTAAAAAGCCTGATCTTCTATCTACTGATGGATCTGGATGAAAGAAATATGGAAAATATAAAACAGGAACATTGTAAATCTTTAACAAAACATTATCATAATAAATAGTTTTCTTTTTTTGGTCATGGGACATATTTCTTGCCAGAAGTTCCCATGGTGGACATTTATCGTTTTTTCTGTAATCACAAAAAGTCATAGAGCTTTTTTTAAAATGAGTATTGGAGTTTTTAAATCTTATAGAATTAGCAAAAATTCTAGGTTTATTTCTTTTGTCTGCTTTAAATTTTTCATCATTTAAATATGCTTTGATATCAGTTCCTATCATCTCTTTTTTTTTAGTATCGATAATAAGTTGAGAAAAAAGATAAGTATTATTTTTAATATCCTCAATCTTGATATTCCCAAAAGACTTAAAGATTTTTTCTGAAGAAACATATTCAAAGTTGTCAAGAATAATACTGTTTCCCTCTAAATCTCTTATCTCAGAAGGATTTTTTGAGAATATCGTTTTTTTCTTATTGTCTAAGGTTATATTTGCACTTTTTAAATTATATCCCTCAGAAGATAAAAATGATGTTTCACCAGATGTTTTCAAAATCTTTAAGTTTTTATTAAAAGTTGCTATATTAGCTTTAAGAGTATTATTGTTAATATCATTTATAACTATTTGGTCTTTTAAAAAAATTATATTTTTATTTTTATCATATTCTGCATAATCGCTTTTTATCACTGTACCGTCTTCATCCTCTATTACTACATTTTTTTTAAAAATAGATTTCTGATTTATTTTATCAAGCGTAATACTATCAGCTTTCATTTCAATATTTTCAGCAAAAATATTGTTTGTAAAAAAAATAAAAAATACTAAATATAAAAATCTATTTTTCATTGATCTGCAAAATTCCAATAAAACTAAATACACCTAGAATTATCACAGGTATCCATACAGATAAGGATAATGAAATTCTATTGGTTTCTCCTAAAGCTTTAGAAAGATCTTTAAAATAAAAAACTAGAACACAAACAAAAATACCAACTATTATATATTTAATATTTCCTGATCTTTTTAACGTATGCATAGTAAGAATAGAGGCTATAGCTGTCATAAAAAAAAGAAAAAATGGCAAAGTGAGCATTTTATTTAAATTTTGATTTAGAAATTCATTATTATAACCACGATCTTTAAGCTGATTGTAGTTGAAAACTAAGTCAAAAAAGGAAATTGTATGTATGTTTTTAAATAGTCCATTTATTTTTTCAGCATTATAAATAGAACTTATTTTGTAATTATCAAATTTTTCTTCAAAAGTTTTATCATCTAATTTTATTATTTTTCCATCAAGCAGCTCCCAAATATTTTCTTGAATATCAGCATTTTTGGCAATAATTTTTTCTTTTAAATTAAAATTCTTATCAAATATAAAAATTGTCACCTCCTCTAGAAATTCATCTTTTATTTTTTTGGAGTAAACTATTCTCTTTTTTTCATCTTTAAGATTTTCTTTAATCCACAATCCATTTTTGTTAAAATTTATTAAATGATCAGTATCTCTTGCATATCTTGATTTAGTTTTTTCATAATACTGTGTCATATTTGAAAAAATCGGACTCAGGAAAGATAAAATGATCCAACCTAAAAAAAATGAAAAAAATGCTATTGTGAAGAAAATTTTTATATTTGAATAACCATGTACTTTAAATGTGAGTAATTCCCTTTTATTTTTAATTTCAATTAAAAACCACATACTCGTTACAAATATTATAAAAGGTAGAAGTTCTATCATTAAACTTGGCACATAAATTGCAGTCAAGGTTGCAGGAATAAGAAAATTTACATCTGTATTTTTAAAAAATTCTATTTCTTCAAATAAATTCAGTATTATACCAAACAGGTAAGCAACAAAAGTAACAGTAATAAAAATTTTGAAAAATTTTAGTAAAATATAATTTAATAAAATTTTTTTCATTTTTTAAGCCTTTCATTTTTAAATTTGAAATTTAAAAAAATATACAGTAATGGTAACATTATTAGTGGAATAGCTATGAACAATGTATTTAAGTTCTTATTCAAACCTGTATATCGAATTGTAAGCTCAGCAAATAATAAAATTAAAAAAGAAAAAATAAATATTATGGATTTATTTATAAACTTCTTATTCGATGACTGTATTAATAAGAAACAACATATTAAAGAAATAATTGGAATATAAAGAGGCAAAGTTAATCTTCTATTCAATGTTGGTATTAATTCACTTTTATTCTTAGGTGCACAAAATTTACTTCTCAAAGAATTTTTGTTAAAACAGTTTAAAAGTTTTAAAGTTGAAGTTTCTTGTAATTTTGCTTTTTTAATAACATTATTCTCAAGATCGCTTAAATCAACATTCATTTGATTAAACTTTACAATTTTATTTTCTGAATTATCTCTTGAGGAAGTTATAATTTGACCATTTATAAGTATCATTCGATTTTTTTCAATTATTCCACTTTCTGCAACAATATTTATAAATTTATCTTTTTCTTTATTAGAATTTAAATATTTAAAATTATCAGATTCATCGAAAATAAAGATTTTTTTTATTTCATTTTTAATTTTGTCATCAACTATTATGGTTAATCCTTTGAAATTGTCACTAAATTGATTTTTTTTTAAGATTGGCATTATTGAAGTTATATTTTCATTGGACAATAAATTTCTTGATTTGTTTAAGGAATAAGGAGTTATAAAAATAGAAAAAATAAGATAAAAAATTAATGCAACTAATGAAGTAAAAAAAAATAAGTTTACCAAACTTATCTTTTTAACCCCCGCGGACCAAAGAATTGTAAATTCCTTTTCTTCAATTTGTTTTGAAATAAAATATATGATTACTACTAAAAAGGATAATGGAATGAATTTTGTTATCACACCAGTAAGACTTAAAAAAGAATAATTTAAATACGTTAAAGTAGAATATCCATTTTCTACAATCAGATCTAAGTAGTTAACAGCTTTTACAACCCAAGCAATTACTGAAAAACTAAAAAGAATTACGAAGAAATTTTTAAATATTTCTTTAAAATAATTTTGATAAATTTTGTTTTGAAGCATAGAAAATTACCCTATAAATAATGCATCCAAAAGATAAATTCAATCAAAGGTTTAATTATGACTAAATTTACGTTGAATTATTAGATATTTGATCATATATACCTCTCAACCCATATTGAAAATCAATAAAAAACATTATGTCTATTAAAATAAACTATTCAAAAAATTTGCTAAACAAGTCTTCTTCAAATTTAGTTTACTTTTGTAATGAGAAATTCAATACAAATCCTTTAAAAAAAAATCTTTCTAGTTCTGAATTTGATTATATAAATGATTTATTAAAAACAACAGACATAAAAAAAAGACTACTTATTTTTGAAATTAACTCAAAAAAAAAAATTGTTTTAGTTTCTATTAAAAATAATTTGAAGAATTCAGATATAGAAAACTTAGGTGCAGAGTTTTATGGGCGTATTAACCATGGAAAAAAAAATGAGTATTATATTTATTCAGATACTATATCAGGAAAATATGATAATTTTTTAGGTCATTTTCTTCATGGAATGAAACTTAAATCTTATGAATTTAAAAAATATAAATCAAAAAAAGATCCTAGATTAATAACAATAAATATTTCTGGAAGTAGAAATAAACCTTCAGTGCAAAATCAATTAAAATTTGAAGCAGTTGAGGAAGGAACTTTTTATACGAAAGATTTAGTTTCTGAGCCAGGTAACATTTTACATCCAGATGAATATGCAAAAAGATTAACCAAACTTAAAAAAGATGGGCTTAAAGTAAATATTTTTGACGAAAAAAAATTAAAAAAACTAGGTATGTATTCTTTGCTTGGTGTGGGAATGGGAAGTGTAAGAGGATCATATCTAGTAACAATCGAATGGAAAGGAGCTAAAAATAATTCTAAACCACTGGCTTTTGTTGGCAAGGGAGTAACATTTGATACCGGTGGATACTCATTGAAACCTGCTAGATTTATGGAAGATATGACTTACGATATGGCTGGTTCTGCTGCAGTGGTTGGATTAATGAAAACTCTAGCTTTAAGAAAAGCAAAAATTAATGCTGTTGGTGTAGTAGGACTTGTTGAGAATATGGTGAGTGGAGTTGCACAAAGACCTGGCGATATCGTAAAATCTTACAGCGGAAAAACTATAGAAGTTTTAAACACAGATGCAGAAGGCCGTTTAGTTTTAGCTGACGCTTTAACATATACAGAAAAAAAGTTTAAACCAAAATTTATTATTGATTTAGCAACATTAACAGGTGCTATAATAGTTTCTTTAGGATCAGAGTATGCTGGTTTATTTTCAAACGATGATAAATTGTCAAAACAAATTATAGATGCTGGTGAAAAAGTAGATGAAAAATTATGGAGAATGCCTCTTCACAAAAATTACGATAAACTTATAAATTCTAAAAATGCTGATATGCAAAATATTAACTATGTTGGTGGAGCAGGTTCAACAACAGCGGCACAGTTTCTTCAAAGGTTTATCTTAAACAAAACTCCTTGGGCTCATCTTGATATAGCCGGTATGGCTTTTTCAAAATATGGCGGCTCTCTTAATTCAAGTGGAGCGACGGGGTTTGGTGTTAGACTTTTAAATAAGTTGATAGAGGAGAATTATGAATAATTTTGAGCAGACTTTATCAATAATTAAGCCTGACGCGGTTGAGAGAAACTTAATTGATAAAATTAAGAAAATATTTATTGAAAACAAATTAAATATTAAAGAAAGTAAAAAAATTCAAATTTCAAAAGATGAAGCCGCTGAGTTTTACAAAGTTCATCAATCAAAACCATTTTATAATGATTTATGTGCCTATTTATCCTCTGGTCCTATTGTTGTGATGATTTTAGAGGGAAAAAATGCTGTAGTTGAAAATCGCAAAATTATGGGAGCAACAAACCCCAAAGATGCTGAGGAAAACACAATAAGAAAATTATATGGAATTTCAATTGATAAAAATTCTGTACATGGCTCAGACTCTCCTGAAAATGCCGAAAAAGAGATAGATTTTTTTTTTAAAAATTAATAATTTCTAAAAATTTTTATGATTGCTTCTGGGTAAGCTTTATATTCAAGTAACTGAGTTTTTTGCCTCAAAGTTTTTTCATTATCCTTAGGATTCAAATAAAAAAATTTTCTAATAATAATATCTCCATCATCTAATTTATTATTAACGTAATGGACAGTGCAACCAGTTTTAATTTCTTTACTCTTTAATACTCTCTCAAAAGTATTAAGACCTTTAAATTTAGGAAGCAAAGAAGGATGAATATTAATAACTTTTTTTTTAAAAATATTAATTATTTTATTTGAAACAATCTTCATATAACCTGCTAAACATATAAAGGATATATTGTATTTTCTTAAATTTAATAAAATTTTGTTTTCATAATTTTTGATTTTTGTATTTATGAATATATAAGGAATTTTGTATTTTTTTGCATAATTCACACCATTAGCCTCTTTATTATTACTTATTACCAAACTTATTTGTATGGGAAAATTTTTGTCTCTAGAATGATAAATTAGATTTTTTAAATTTGACCCTTTACCAGAAATAAAAATACAAGTTTTCCGTTTTACCATTTAAGAGAATTTATTAAATTAACCTTGTTTTTACCCTTTGAAATAAAACCAATCTCATAAGGTTTATAACTTTTAGAGAATATTTTTTTTATTTTTGGAATATTATCTCTTGAAACTATTAGACAAAATCCAACCCCACAATTAAAAGTGCGAAGCATTTCTTGATCAGAAATATTTTTGCTTTTTAACCACTTAAAAATTTTAAGAATTTTTATTTCAGATAGATTTAAATTAACACTCAAATCTTTTGGCACTGATCTAATCAAATTTTCAACCAAACCTCCGCCAGTTATGTGAGCTGCCGCGTTAATTAGTTTTTTATCTACAAGTTTTAAAATCTCTTTTGAATATATTTTTGTCGGTTTAAGTAATTCATTTTTTATTTTTTTTGTTATTTTGTTTTTCTTTAAAATCGATCTTACCAATGAATAACCATTAGAATGAATCCCACTAGAAGGAATTGATAGAATAATATCACCTGCTTTAACTTTTCTTTTTCCTAATATTTCTTTTTTTGAGACTATACCTACACTAAATCCTGCTAAATCAAATTTATCTTTAGAATAAATTCCTGGCATTTCTGCTGTTTCACCACCTATAAGACTACAGTTAGAAATTTTGCAACCTTTAAAAATTCCTTTTAAAATTTTTTTTGTTTTATCTAAGTTCAATTTACCTATCGCAATATAATCTAAAAAAAATAATGGTTTTGCACCTTGAACAATTAAATCATTTATACACATGGCCACAAGATCAATTCCAATTGTATCAAATTTTTTAAATCTATTAGCTAAATCTATTTTAGTTCCAACTCCATCAGTGCAGGATACTATTACTGGGTCTTTAATTTTTAATTTGCTAATGTCAAATAACGAACCAAAACCACCTATTCCTTCGTCAAGAGAATAAGACTTCGTTTTTTTGACATTTTTTTTTGATATTTTTGAGATATGATTTACTAACTTATTAGCTAATAAAATATTAACACCACTTTTTTTATAACTATTTTTGTATTTTTTCATTTATAAATTGGTAATTATTTTTTATGAAATTATTTAAACAAATAACACTCATTTTAATTATTTTTTTAAAAACTGGAAATCTTTTATCAGAAAATAACTTATTTAATGTTAATAATATTTTACTAGAAAAAAAGGAAAATACCTCTAGTAAGCAGCTAGCTAACAAAGCTATAAAAAAAGGTTTCAATCAACTTATTGATAGAATTTTACTAAAAGAGGATTTTCAAAAAGTTTCTAGCATAAGCTTTTCGGAAATTAGAGATTTAGTTATGTACTATAATATTTCAAAAAATACAGAAAATGAAAAAAATAAAATAAATTTCAGTGTTACATTTGATAAAGACAAAATACATAATTTGTTCTATACAAAAGGAATATCATATTCAGACATAACTGATAAAGAATTTTATGTTTTACCAATTTTAATTAAAGGGAATGAAATATTTATTTTTTCTAACAATTTTTTCTATGAAAATTGGAATAATTTTGAAAAAAAAGAGGAGTTAATTGAATTTATTCTTCCTTTAGAAAATATTGAGATTATTCAAAATATCAATAAATCAAAAAATAATTTTTTAGATTTAGATTTAGATTATTTATTTAAAGAATATTCAAATAAAAACACAGCTTTAGTTTTATTAGATGATACTAATTTGAGTGAAAAAAAAGTTTATTTAAAAGCAATAATTCAAAATAAAAATATTTCCAGGAGTTTTTTATTTAAAAAAAAAAATCTTGATCAAATAAGCTTTAATGAAAAGATAATCCTTGAGCTCAAAGATGAAATAATTAATTTGGTTAAATCAAGAAATTTAATTGATATAAGAACCCCGTCTTTTTTAAATGTAAAATTAAACTTAGATAAAAATAATAACTTAGTTTTATTAAATTCAAGAATTGAAAGTATTGATCTAATAGAAAATATTTTCGTTCAGGAATTTAACAAAGACTATGTAAATTTAAAGATTAAATATTTAGGCAAATTAGAAAAAATAATAAATCAATTAAAAAACGAGAGTATTGACTTAAGATTAATTAACGACCAATGGTATATCAAAACGTTATAGCTATGAGTCAACTTACGTTTAAATTTCCATTTGCTAAAAGATATTATGAACAAGATTTTTTTGTCTCTAGCAATAATTTTTCTGCTTTTCAATTAATAGATAGTTGGCCAAATTGGCCAGGAAAGTTGTTAAATATTTTTGGAGAAAATGGTTCAGGAAAAACACATCTTTCAAAAATACTAGAAAAAAAAATAAATAAAACAAAATTAATTAAGGCTAAAAATATAAATAATCAAATAATTGATTATCTAAATAATTTTGATTGTTTAATAATTGACGAATTTGAAAACAATATTGAGGAAAAACTTTTTTATTCTATCTTAAATCAATCTAAACAGCTTGATAATTACATTTTAATAAACTCCTCTACGTCTCTTAAAAATAATAGTTTTAATTTAAAAGATCTAAGTTCGAGAATTAATAGTTTTATATTTATTGGGATTGAATTACCCACAGACGACCTTTTGAAAGTTATAATCACAAAAACATTATCGGATAAGCAAATTAATATTAGTCCGAAATCGACAGATTTTATCATTAATAATGTTGAAAGATCTTATAAAAAAATGTTTAAATTTCTAAAAGATCTAGATGAATTATCTTTATCCACTGGTAAATCAATTAATATTAATCTAATAAAAAAAGTACTAAACAAATGAATAAATATAGAACTCATAATTGCTCAGAACTAGATGAAAAAGAAATAAATAAAAACGTTTCTTTATCTGGTTGGCTACACAGAAAAAGAGATCATGGAAATTTATTATTTATTGACTTAAGAGATCATTACGGGATTACTCAGTGTGTGATTGAAAACAAAAATAAATTTTTTCCTACTTTAGAAAAATCTAAACCCGAGTCAGTATTAAAAATTAGTGGCAAAGTAGTGAAAAGATCAAAAGAAACAGAAAATTTAGAATTAAAAACCGGAAAAATTGAAATTTCAATTCAATCTGTAGAGGTTCTATCTAATGCACAAGAATTACCAATGCCTGTTTTTGGAGAACAAGACTATCCTGAAGATATAAGACTTAAATATAGATTTCTTGATCTTAGAAGAGAAGAAATGCACAAAAATATTATTTTGAGATCAAAAGTTATTTCTTTTATTAGAACTGAGATGATAAAATTAGGTTTCCTAGAGTATCAAACTCCAATACTAACTTCTTCGAGCCCCGAAGGAGCCAGAGACTTTTTAGTTCCAAGCAGACTTAATCCTGGAAAGTTTTATGCACTTCCGCAGGCTCCTCAACAATTTAAACAATTAATAATGGTTTCAGGTTTTGATAAATATTTTCAAATTGCCCCATGTTTTAGAGATGAAGATGCAAGAGCTGATAGGAGCCCTGGCGAATTTTATCAATTAGATTTAGAGATGTCTTTTGTGGAGCAAGAGGATGTTTTTAATACAGTTGAAAAATTAATGATCAATTTATTTAAGAAATTTTCAGATAAAAAAATTGCCAATGAAAAATTCCCTAGAATTAAATATGAGGAAGCAATGATGAAGTTTGGGACTGACAAACCAGATTTAAGAAACCCATTAATAATTTATGAGATAACAAATTTATTTACCAGGGAAGATGTAAAATTTGATATATTTAAAAAGTTGGTAAAATCAGGTTCAATAGTTAGGGCCATAATTACTAAAAATACTAAAGATAAACCTCGAAGCTTTTTTGATAATATTGATAAGTGGGCAAAAGAGCAGGGTGCTTCAGGATTAGCTTATTTTACGCTTGAGAAAGACAAAGAAATTAGAGGCAAGGGTCCTGTAGGCAAGTTTTTTAGTGAGCCATCCCTTATTGAATTAATGAAAAATTGCAATGCAGATATAGGGGATAGTATTTTTTTAGCTTGTGGTAAAAAAAAAGATATAGAAAAAATATTGTCTTTAGCTAGAGATAAAATTGCAAATGATTTAGGTATTATAGCTAAAGATCAATTTTCTTTTTGTTGGATTGTAGATTATCCAATGTATGAATACGATGAAAACAGTAAAAAAATTATATTTAGTCACAATCCTTTTTCAATGCCCCAAGGCAATATACAGGAATTAAATTTTGATAAACCTCTAGATATTAAAGCTTACCAATATGATATAGTTTGTAATGGAATAGAATTATCTTCTGGAGCGATAAGAAATCACATTCCAGAACTTATGTATAAATTATTTTCTGTTGCAGGGTATACCAAAAAAGAAGTTAATGAAAAATTTAGCGGAATGATTAATGCATTTAGTTATGGCGCTCCACCTCATGGTGGAATAGCTCCGGGGATAGATAGGATAGTTATGTTACTTGCAGAAGAAGAAAACATTAGAGAAGTAACGCTTTTTCCAATGAACCAAAATGCACAAGATTTGATGATGCAAGCACCCTCAGAGGTAAACGAAAAACAGTTGAAAGAATTAAGTATTAAAAAAGATATTAAAAAAAATTAGTTTTTAGTTTTGAGATTTATCCTTACATCAGAAAGATCAACCAATTTTTCCTCATAGTTGCTTCTAACGAAACCTTTTGAGGTGATATTTTTTACAATTCTGAGAAATTTGTCGTCACCATTGCTTGTTTCTATATTCTTTGAACTCGCAATAGATGGTGTATGAGCTAAATCCTCTTTACCCAAATAAGATATTGCTAGTTCTCTAAATACATAATCAAGGATTGATGAAGCACTTAATATTCTATCATTTCCAATAACATTTCCTGAAGGTTCAAATTTAGTATCAATGAAAGCATCTACATACTCGTCAAGAGGAACTCCATATTGTAAGCCTAGCGAAATGGCAATTGCAAAATTATTCATCATAGCTTTAACTAACTCTCCTTCCTTATTTGTATCAATAAATATTTCTCCTATTCTACCATCATCATATTCCCCCGTATGAAGATAAACTTTGTGGTCTCCTATTTGCGCTTTTTGTATGTATCCTTTTCTTCTATCAGGCATTCTAAATCTTGAGTTATTCTTTAATTTTAGATTGACCGAATTATCTTTGTTATTATTTTTTTCTAATTTTAACGCACTTGGAACATTCTTATTTACAGCATTTTCCAGCTTAGCATTATTTGGTTTATCATCTTTTTTACCTCCAAGTTTTTTAGTCTTTCGATTATTGAGCTTTACTTCAATAACCTCTACTTCGCCGTCTGTTCTTTGATCTATTTTAGCTAATTCTGCTTCATCTAGATTATTCAAATTATGTACAGTTTTAAAGGTGCAAGTATAGTAAGTTTCAACAATATATTTTTTCATAAAATTAATGGAATCTCTTTATTTAGATATATATTAATTGTATGATGTGTCTATTACATAATAATTCAATTTTAAATTGTGTGGATTTAAAATCTTATGATATTTAAAATAATTTTTACTTGGTGGAACAAACAAACCTTTGGAACTTTTTTAAAAACATTATTCTTTGGGAAATATGTTGGTTCAGATGAGTTAGGAAATAAATATTATAAAAGTAAGAAAGATGAACGATGGGTGGTTTATTCTAATAATATCGAAGCTACCAAAATAACTTCAGACTGGTATCTTTGGATACATCACACTATTGATAAAATTCCTGATGATAAAGATAAAAAATTTCCTTGGCAAAAAAAACATTTAGAAAATCAATCAGGAACAATTAATAGGTTTAAACCAGTTAAAATAAGTAAAAATAACTTAAAAAAAAAATATGAAACTTGGAAGTAGAATATTATTAATCATAATTTTAATTTTTCCCTCATCTTTTTTAAATGCTGAACAAAAAATAATAACCGCACCTCTCATTAATATCGATGAAATAAAACCAAGTTTTGAGAATTTAGACAATAAAAATGAAAACGTAATTTATGACAAAAAATTGAAAGATAAAAAAAATTTAAAAAGTTTGAAATCATCACAAGCTATTTTGATAGGTCTCGACAAGATTACTGCTAAATCTTCAGAAGTAATAGTTAATTTAAATGAGAGTAAAAAATTTGGTCCTCTCGAAATTAAAATTTTAAAATGTGGAAAAGTCAAAGTTAATAATAAAATAGATAGTGTTGCTTATATGCAAGTTAAAGATTTGACAAAAAATGATAATGAGCAAGTATTCATATTTAATGGCTGGACGTTTGCATCTGATCCAAGTTTAACTCCCTTTGATCATGCTATTTATGATCTGCAATTACTAAATTGTAGTAGCGCCTAGTAAAACTTTTCTTTACCTAGCCAGTTTGTATCAAAATCAGAATTTATAAATTTTTTATGATTTAGAATTTTCTTATGTAAATCAATCGTTGTTGTTATTCCTTCTAAAACAAATTCATCAAGCGACCTTAAAGTTCTTTGAATAGCTTCTGTTCTATTTCTACCTTTACAAATAACTTTTGCGACTAAACTATCGTAATATGGAGTAATTTTACATCCTTGGAATATTGATCCATCAACTCTGGTTCTAAAGCCAGATGGTTGATGACAAACGCTAATTGTTCCAGGACTTGGTTGAAAATCCAAAGCTGGATTTTCCGCGTTAATTCTACACTCTATCGTATGCCCTCTAGGGTTTATATCAGACTGTTTTAAAGCTGTATTACCAGTGAAGGCTATCCATAGTTGCTCTTTTACTATATCAATACCTGTTTGTACTTCTGTAACAGGATGTTCAACTTGTACTCTTGTATTCATTTCGAGAAAATAAAATTTTCCTTTTTCATAGATAAATTCAACAGTTCCAGCCCCCTCATAATTTATTTGTTCAACCATTCTAACTGTTTTTTCAAAAAGATCTTTTCTCAATTCATCTGTTAAAACTGGACTTGGTGTTTCTTCAATTAGTTTTTGATGTCTTCTTTGGACGGAACAATCTCGCTCAGCTAAATGTACAGTTTTATTTTTTCCTGACATAACCTGAACCTCTATGTGTCTAGGATTTTTAAAATATTTTTCAATATATAATTCGTCGTTATTAAAAAATTTTTTTGCTTCGGACTTAGCGGTTAGAAATAAATTTTCCAATTTACTTTCTTCATTTACAATTTTCATACCTTTGCCGCCACCACCTCCAGCAGCTTTAATTAAAACAGGATAACCAATTTCTTTGCATATTGATTTAGCTTCAGCAAAAGATTTTACTCCGCCTTCAGATCCTTCAATAATTGGCAAGCCAAATTTCTTTGCAATTCTTTTAGCCTCTATTTTATCTCCCATTTTTGAAATTATATCTGCACTTGGACCTATAAATTTTATTCCATGTTTATTTACAATTTCTGAAAACTTTGCATTTTCAGATAAAAAACCATATCCAGGATGAATTGCTTCTGCTCCTGTCAGATCTACTGCAGACATAATAGAAGAAATATTTAAATAGCTATTTTGTGGTTGGTGAGATCCTATACAAACACTCTCATCAGCAAGTCTTACATGCATTGAGTCACTATCCACATCTGAGTGAACTGCTACAGTTTTTATTCCCCATTCTTTACATGCTCTTATAACTCTAACAGCTATCTCCCCTCTATTAGCTATTAAAACTTTTTTAAACATTTATGTTTTTTATTTAAGAACAACTAAAGTTTGACCAAATTCAACGGGCTGCCCGTCCTCAATTAAAATTTTTTTAACTTCTCCATCTGCGGTCGAAGGAACATGATTCATTGTTTTCATTGCTTCCACAATCATCACAGTTTGACCTTTTTTAATCTTATCTCCGACTTCAACAAATTTTTTAGCACCTGGTTCTGGCGCTAGGTAAGCTGTTCCGATTATTGGAGATTTTACTCTTATTCCTTCACTTTCGTCAGAAGATTTTAATACTGATTTATTAGGAGAGACTACTGCACTAGTTTTCATCTGTTCAATTCCTCTTGATGCTCTTGAAACTTTAATCTTTGTCTGACCATCTTGATATTCAAGTTCTGTAAGCTCAAACTCTTTAAGATTGTTAACTAATTCTTTTATTAATTTTTTATCTATTTTCATTTTCTAAAAATTTATTCATAGCTCGTAAAGACATCAAGTAACCATCTTTTCCAAAGCCACAAATAACTCCTTTAGCAATTTTGCTAATTAAAGATTTGTGCCTAAAATCTTCTCTATTATAAATGTTACTAATATGCAATTCAATTATTGGAATCTTTAATATTTTTAAGGCATCATGAATTGCTACCGAAGTATGGGTATAGCCGCCAGCATTTATTATCAACCCATCTTGATTATTTCTGGAGTTTTGAATTTGATTAACTAGCTCGCCTTCAATATTAGACTGAAATAGAGAAAGTTTAATTTTATTTTTATCAGCAAATAACTTGCAGTTTTTTTCAATATCTTTAAGTGTTGTGTTTCCATACTGATCCTTTTCTCTTTCACCTAAAAGGTTGAGGTTTGGCCCATTAAGAATTATAATTTTATTCATTAATTTTTTTCAAAATATTGAATAACTTAATTATGGCAAAAATACAATTAAATGGAAAAAAAGTAGCAATAAAAACTAATTATTCATTATTCGATTTACTAAAAAGATATAAATTGGTTAATAAGAAGGTTGCGATCGAACATAATGGGGTAATTATAACAAAACAAAATTTTAAAAAAAAATATTTAAAGAATAATGATAGAGTTGAAATTGTTCATTTTATAGGTGGTGGATAAATTGAATAAAGACATTTTAAAAGTTGCTGGCAAAAGTCTTAAATCACGACTCATAGTAGGCACGGGAAAATATAAAAGCTTTTCTGAAACAGCAAAAGCAGTTAAAGCATCAGGCGCCGACATGGTAACAGTCGCTGTGAGAAGGGTAAATATTTTAGATAAAAAAAAACCTTTATTAACTGATTTTCTCAATCCAAAAAAAATTATATATTTACCAAATACTGCCGGTTGTTTTAATTCTGAAGAGGCCCTGAGAACATTGAGATTAGCGCGTGAAATGGGAGGGTGGAAGTTAGTCAAACTTGAAGTTCTTGGAGATAAAAAAACACTTTATCCAAATATGATTGAAACACTTAAGTCTACTAAGACACTTGTAAAAGAGGGCTTTAAAGTCATGGTTTATTGCACAGACGATCCTTTATTAGCAAAAAAATTAGAGGATAGCGGTGCATCTGCAATAATGCCTTTAGCTTCACCAATCGGAACAGGTTTAGGTATACAAAATAAAATTAATATATCTTTAATTATTAAACAGTCGAAAGTTCCCGTAATTATTGACGCTGGCATAGGCACAGCATCTGATGCTACTATTGCTATGGAATTAGGTTGTGATGCAGTTTTAGTTAATAGCGCAATAGCGAATGCAAAAAAACCCGTTTTAATGGCTAAAGCTTTTAAAGATGCAGTCATATCTGGCAGAAACTCATATTTAGCTGGAAGAATGAGTAAAAATTTTTTAGCTATACCTAGCTCACCAACTAAAGGTTTAATTTAATTTTTTTTTTTCTTTCGTATCCACAAAGTTCTAATTTTTTTCTTAGATTTTGTTTTTTTTATTCTATCCTTAGATTTTGATGATGACTTAATTATTTCTTTTTTTCCTTTTTTCTCTAATTTTTGAGTAATATTTATAAATTTTACATTTTCAACGGTACTTATTAATTTCTTAGATTTATTGAGTAGATCAATTTTATATTCTGGAATTACAAACTTGTGTTCAGAGAATATCTTTACCTCAAATGCATATTTTTTCTGAAAATATTTTAGTTCATCTACCAGGTTATTTTCTATGAATAATTTAGCTTTTTCAGGAATATAAGAATTTATTATTTTTACTTTATTAGTAAAAGCTAATTGTTGAATCTTTTTTAATATTTTTTGAGAATATGAAGACAGCGATAGTTGTGTTTCCCACTTGATTGATCCCTCACGTAATCTTTGCCTAGTCATTTCAAGTAATCCAAAATTGCTTATTCTACCAATTTGTATTCTTGCTCTATCTTTTCTAATACTTTCCCTCATTTTTTTTTCTACTAATCTTCTGTTGTAAAAATTTATCATGTCAATGAAATCAATAACTATCAAACCAGATAAATCTCTTAATTTAACTTGGTGAGCTATTTCTTCTGCAGCTTCTAAATTTGTATTCAAAGCAGTTTTTTCTATATTTATTTGCTTAGTGGATTGCCCAGAATTTATATCAATCGAAACTAATGCCTCTGTAGGATTAATAACTAAGTATCCACCAGACTTTAACTTTACAGTAGGCTCATAAATATTAATTAAGTCCTTTTCAATATTGGCGTCATGAAATAATGGAATTTTACCTCTGTATTTTTTAATGTTCTTTACGTTTTTAGGCATCAATTCTTTCATAAATTTCTTTGCTTTCTGGTAAGCTTCATTTCCATCTATGTAGACATTTTTTGTATCGTTATCATAAGTATCTCTTAAAGTTCTTTTTATTATGTCTCCCTCTTCATAAACAAGACTTGGGGCATTTGAATTAAGTGCATTTTCTTTAATTTCCTCCCAAGTTTTTAAGGTATTCTGAAAATCTTTATCTATTTCATTTTTGGTTTTGTTCGCTCCCGCTGTTCTAACAATCACCCCCATACTTTTTGGAATATCTATTTCATTTAAAATTGATCGTATCTTTTGACGATCTGAAGAATTAAAAATTTTTCTAGATATACCTCCACCTTTTGGAGTATTAGGCATCAAAACCATATATTTTCCTGCTAATGATATAAATGTAGTAAGGGCAGCTCCTTTTTGGCCTCGTTCTTCCTTAATTACCTGAATTAAAATTACCTGCCCTGGTTTAATTACTTCTTGTATTCTATATCTTTTTATTCCAAAAGATGATTTTACTTTTTCACGGTAATCATTTTTTTTCTCTAAATTTTCTGTTTGAACTTCATTATTGTCATTTTTTTCATCTTTGTTTTCAGATGAATTTTCATTTGGTGTGTTATCCTGATTAACTTCAGCAGCTTTATCCTTTAGATCTTCTCTTATTTTCTCTTCTGCAATTCTTATTCGTTCTTTATCTTCTGAGGGTAATTGATAGTAATCCGATTGAATATCATTAAAAGCTAAAAAACCATGTCTCTCTCGACCAAAGTTTACAAAAGCTGCTTGCAATGATGGCTCTACTCTACTGATGGTTGCGAGATAAATATTATTTTTAAAATTTAAATTGTTTTTATCTTCATATTCATATTCTTCAATCGAGTTATTTGATTTAAGAACAATACGAGTTTCGTTTGGATGCGAAGCATCAATGTATAAGTTTTTTTCCATTTTGTGAGAATTCCTGTTAATTTATATAAATTTAAAAATTTAAAATTTGTCATAATTAACTATTTTATACATTTTTTGTTATAAATACACGATTTAATTCAGATATGCCTAAAGATAGTCAGATTTGTTATTATAAATTAATAGTAAATGTTTAATTTTCTAAATTTTTCGGTCAAATTCATTATAATTTTCTTTGTAGTAGTTGTATTTTTTATATTTTCAACTTTATGGTACTTTTCAATAGGTCTTCCAGATTATAAAAAACTTAATAATTATCAGCCACCTATTTCAAGCAGGGTTTATTCTGAAGACAGCAAGTTAATAGCTGAATATGCACTGGAAAAAAGACTATTTATTCCTATCGAGTCAATACCTGATAAAGTTATAAATTCTTTTCTGTCTGCTGAGGATAAAAATTTTTTTAGTCATCCTGGTATAGATGCCAAAGGTATAGTTCGAGCGGTAATAAATAATATTAAAAATATAGCTCAAAATAAAAGATTAGAGGGAGCTTCAACTATTACACAACAAGTTGCAAAAAACTTTTTATTAACAAATGAAGTTTCAATGAAAAGAAAAATTAAAGAAGCAATTTTAGCTTTTCGAATTGAAAGAGCTTATACTAAAGAAAGAATTTTGGAGTTATATTTAAATCAAATTTATTTAGGTCAAGGAACTTACGGAGTAGCTGCTGCTAGCCTGGAATATTTTGATAAATCAATTAAGAATTTAAATTATTCAGAAACTGCTTTATTAGCCGCATTACCAAAAGCTCCAAGTAAATATAATCCATATAGATATCCTGAGATTGCAAAATTTAGAAGGAACTTAGTACTCCAAAATTTAGCTGATAATAATTTTATATCGAAAAAAAAACTAAATTTACTTAAGGAGTCAAATCTTGACCTGAAAAAAAGAAAAATTGAAATTGTTAATGAAGCAAACTCTTATACAGAGGAGGTAAGAAGAACTGTAAAAAATATTTATGGTTTTGAAAAACTTTATTCTCAAGGTCTTAGCATAAGTACTCCGCTCAATATTAAATATCAAATTCAAGCTCTTAAATCTTTAAGAAAGGGCATCGAAGATTATGATCGAAGAAGAGGTTGGAGAGGACCAATAACAAATAAATTCAAAAATAAAAATTGGGAAAAGAAAATTGAGCAATACAAATTAGACCCTACTTTAAATTGGAACTTAGTAGAAATTATTGATGTAAATAATAATCAAATTAGATTTAAAACAATTGATAAAAACAAAAAAAACCTTGAGGGAATTTTGCTATCAAAAAATGTTAAGTGGACACTTCGTCAAAATAAATTAATAAAAGATGTCCATAAAGTTGGAGATGTACTATTCCTAAAAAAAGAAAAAAATTTATGGAAAATTAAACAATATCCAAAAGTTAATGGTGGAATAGTAGTTTTGGATCCATTTAATGGTAATGTTTTAGCTTTAGTTGGGGGTTTTAATTTTAAAAAAAGTGAATTTAATAGAGTTACACAAGCAAAAAGGCAACCAGGCTCTGCTTTCAAACCTATAGTTTATGCTGCTGCTTTAGATAACGGTTTTGCTCCAAATTCTATAATACTGGATGCTCCATTTGTAGAAAGCCAAGGAGTTGGGTTGAAAAATTGGAAACCAGAAAATTATGGAAAAAAATTTTATGGACCTTCAACTTTTAGAAAAGGAATTGAGTATTCGAGAAATTTAATGACAGTAAGAATTGCAAAAATTTTAGGTTTAGAAAAAATTTTAAAACTTTCGAAAGAATTAAATATTTATGATGAAATACCAGAACTACTTTCTGTGTCTTTAGGAGCAGCAGAGACAACATTAATAAATTTGACGTCTGCATACGCTCCTTTTGTGAACGGTGGAAAAAAAATTAATCCAAAATTAATTTCAAGAATACAAGACAGAAGAGGTAAAACAATTTTTCAAGAAAAAAATATTAAATGTATTGGGTGTGATAAATTTATTAGCAATAAATCTGAACTTCCAAAAATCGAAAGTTCAAATAGTAGAGTAATGAGTGAAGAAACTGCTTATCAAATGACTTCAATCTTACAAGGTGCAGTAGAAAGAGGTACGGCAAAAAAACTTAAATCTTTAAATGTTCCACTAGCAGGCAAAACGGGGACAACAAATGATAATTATGATGCATGGTTTATCGGATTTTCTTCAAATTTAGTTATTGGTGTTTACATCGGCTACGATAATCCAAAAACTTTAGGAAAATACGAAACAGGCTCAAAAGCAGCGCTACCAGTATTTAAAGATTTCGTTGAAAACTCTCTTTACAAGCAAGACTTTAACGATTTTGAAATTCCAGAAAACGTTTATTTGACTTCGTTGAACTATGATACGGGAGTTAAATCAGCTATTGGTGAAAAAAGTTCAATCATAGAGGCCTTAAAACTTGAAGATATTAACAATATAAATAATAAAAACTTAATATCAACGAACGGTAGTGATAAAATAGTAAAATTTAGACAATTCTATTAATGGAAAATTTTGAAAATAATTTAAACCAAGCCAGAAAATCCTTAAGTAATATTAGGGGGTATCTTTGATAAAGAAAATATACAATTTAAACTCAAAGAATTAGAAAAAATCTCCTCTAAAGAAAATTTTTGGAAAGACCAAAACTTAGTTAAAAAAACAATTAAACAAAAAAATTTTTACGAAGATATTCTTAATTCTCATAAAAAATTGGTTAAAGATTTAGAGAATATTAAGGATTTATTTGATTTAGCATCTTTAGAAAAAGATGAGGAAACCATTCAAGACTGTAATAAAAAAATTATAAAGATTTTATTTGAAATAAAAAAAAAAGAGACAAATTGTTTTCTGTCTGGTGAAAATGATGATTATGATATTTATCTTGAAATACATGCTGGGGCCGGGGGTACTGAAAGCCAAGATTGGGCAGAAATGTTAAGAAGGATGTATATGAAATGGTTTGATAAAAAAAAATTTAAATATGAAATAATTAGTGAACATAAAGGGGAAGAGGCAGGCATAAAATCTTCTACTGTAAAAGTGGAGGGAAACTATCTGTATGGACTTATGAGAGCAGAATCAGGAGTACATAGACTTGTACGAATTTCGCCATTCGATAGTGGAGCCCGAAGACACACTAGTTTTGCAAGTGTTTGGGTTTATCCTGCGGTAGATGACAATATAAATATTAAGATAGACGAGAAAGATTTAAGAATAGATACTTACCGTTCGAGTGGAGCTGGAGGTCAACATGTAAATACTACCGATAGCGCAGTTAGAATAACTCATATTCCAACCAAGATAGTCGTACAGTGTCAAAATGAGAGATCTCAACATAAAAATAAAGAAACGTGCTTCAAAATGTTAAAAGCAAGATTATATGAGTATGAAATTCAAAAAAAAGAAGAAGCTAATCTAAAAGAATTAAATTCAAAAACAGACATAGGCTGGGGGCACCAGATTAGATCTTATGTATTACAACCTTATCAGCTGGTTAAGGATTTAAGAAATAAGACAGAAAATACAAATCCTGCTAACGTATTAGATGGTAATATTGATCAGTTTATAGAAGAAGGTTTAAAACACAAATGATAAAAAAAATTGTATCTAATTTTATTTTAACTATATTTTTTTTATTAATTATTTTTTTAATTATACTTTCAACAATTGGAATTAAAACTAATAGATTTAATAAACTAATTTCAGATAAAATTACTCAGACAAAAAAAATTGAGCTAGAGCTGAAGACCATAAATTATAAGTTAGATCTTAAAGAGCTTAGCTTATTTTTAGAAACGGAACAGCCCAAAATTAATTATAACAAACTTTTAATTCCTGCTAAAAATATAAAAGTATACATCGATTTTCTATCACTGATAAAGACAGATTTAAAAATTGAAAAAATAAATTTAACTTTAGATGAATTAGATATAGTTCAATTGAATAAATTGTCGAAATTCATAAAGCCCTCAAATTTTAAAAATTTTTTAAATAATAAAATTAAGTCAGGAAGATTAATTTCTGAAGTTGAGATATTTATAAATGATCAAGGGATTTTGGATAGTTATATTATAAAAGGTGATGTTAAAAATTTAGAGGCAGAACTTTTAGGAGATATAAATTTATCAGACATGAACTTTAATTTTTTTGCTGATAAAGAGGATATTTTAATTAAAAGTTTAGCAGGAAATGTTGATAAAATAAAAATTTCTAGCGGCGATATTAAATTAAATTTAGAAGAGGGAATAAATTTAAGTTCGAATTTTAGGTCAAATATTAATTTAATAGATAATGATCTAAATAAATACTCTAAAATATTAGATAAGTTCAAATTTTTTGATCAAATTAAGTTACTTCAAGGTAATTTTAGTAACAATATTTCTATTGTTTTTGACGATACTTATAAACTTAAAAAATACAATTATAATATTTCTGGGAATATAGAAAAAAGTAAGTTTGTATTTTCTGATCCAATCAAAAAAAGTTTTATAATCGAGGAAATAAAAGAAATATATCTTTCAGATATGACAATTGATACAAATTTTTCACAAAAAAATTTTACTTTAAGTGGAAATGGAAAATATTCTTTTGATAATTTGGAATTTTTGAAAATAAATCTAGAAAATAAATTTAGCAATAACCTTTTGGATTTAAAAATAAATTGTGATTTTAAAAATAGTATTGATCTAAGCTTTATGAATTATATGAAACCTAAAAATACTTTATCAAATTTATATTTAAACTTAGAAAAAAAGAAGAATTTAATTATTTTTAAAAAAATTAATTTTAAAGAAAAAAATAACACTATCAAAATAACAGATCTAAAGTTAAAAAATAATAATTTTTTCTTTTTAAAAAAAGCAGAAATTCAAACTTTGAATAATAATTTTTCAATTCAGTGGGATAAAAAAATTTTAATTAAAGGTGCTAAATTTGATGCAACAAATTTACCAAAATTTTTTAAAAACAATGAAGGTAGAAATAATCTAAAAGATTTAAATAAGATGATTGAGATTGATTTTAAGAACATAAAAGCTCCTGTTTCTGAAAAGCTTAAAAATTTTAGATTGATTGGTAAAATTCAAAAAGGAAAATTTATTAAAATTACTTCTAAGGGAGATTTTGGAGGAAATAACTTTTTGGATATTTCCATGAAGAAAGATAGCAGTTCTAGAAAAAGATTTTTAGAAATTTACTCTGATCTTCCTCGACCATTATTAACAGAGTACAAATTCTTTAATGGTCTTTCTGGTGGAAAATTGCTCTTTACATCTTTAATTGATGGACCAAGATCAAATTCTAAACTCAAAATAGAAAATTTTAAAGTTGTTAATGCTCCAGGAGTAATAAAATTATTATCCCTTGCAGATCTAGGAGGTTTAGCAGATTTAGCTGAAGGGGAAGGTTTAACTTTTGATATTTTAGAAATTGATATGGAAAAAAATAAAAATTTTTTAAAAATAAACGAAATACTTGCTCTAGGCCCTAGCATTTCTGTTTTAATGGAAGGCTATCAAGATGAAAAAGGTGTAACAAGTTTGAAAGGAACATTAGTCCCAGCAAAAACTTTAAACAAAATGATTTCTAAAATACCTGTGATAGGAAACATAGTTATACCAAAAGAAGTTGGAGAGGGATTATTTGGAATAAGTTTTAAAATAAAAGGTCCAAAGGATAAAATCAAAACTACGATTAACCCTATAAGAACTTTGACCCCAAGATTCATTCAAAAAATTATCGATAAGAATAAAATTAAAGAGACTAATTAATTTTAACTAAGAAATGTTTTTTTTTTCCGTAAGAAAGTTTTAGTGTATTTTCTTTGAAATCTCTCAAAGTAAGAATTTTCTTTTCATCATTAATTATTTCTTCATCAATTTTCAAACCTTTATTAGCAATTGCTCTCCTTACCTCACTTTTCGATGACAGTATTTTATTATTTGCAATAAAATCTAAAATATTTATTCCTTTTTTTATCTCACTAAACTTAATTATAATTTCAGGTAAATCAGAACCTATTCCACCTTTTTCAAAAGTTTCCCTTGCAGTTTTCTCAGCTTTTGTAGAGGCAGATTCACCATGAAGTATTTTAGTAGCCTCATTGGCTAATAAGATTTTAAGTTTATTAATGTCTTTTTCTTTATTAAAAATATTTTCTGTTTCTTTAGTATCAATCTCTGTAAAAAAATTAATAAACCTTTTTACATCTCTATCATCAGTGTTCCTCCAAAACTGCCAATAATCATAAGGTGATAGTTGATCTTCATTTAACCAAATTGCACCTTTTTCTGTTTTTCCCATTTTTGCTCCAGATGCAAGTGTGATTAATGGAGAAGTTAAACCAAATGCTTCTTTTTGTAATTTGCGTCTAATCAAATCTACTCCATTAACAATATTTCCCCACTGATCAGATCCTCCAATTTGTAAAACACAATTATTTTTTTTAAATAATTGATAAAAGTCATAAGCTTGTAAAATCATATAATTGAATTCCATATAACTTAAGGATTGCTCACGCTCCAACCTCAACTTCACACTGTCAAATGTAAGCATTTTATTAATTGTGAAATGACTTCCAATATCTCTTAGAAATTGAATATAATTTAATTTTGTTAGCCAATCTGCATTATTCACAAAGATAGGAGCTGTATTTTTATTTGAGCTGTCTAAAATTTTTTTAAATACTTTTTTAATACTTTTAATATTATTCTTAATTTTATCTTGTTCTAAAATTTTCCTAGTTGTATCTTTGCCAGAAGGGTCACCGATTAAAGTTGTTCCACCACCTAATAAAACAATTGGTCTATGACCATGTTTTTGCATTAACTTTAAAATCATAATTTGCAACAAACTGCCAACATGAAGGCTGCTAGCCGTACAATCGAAACCAATATATCCAGATATTGATTTTTTATTACAAATTTCCCCTAATTTATCTAAATCCGTGCACTGATTGAGATACCCTCTGTTTTGCATCTCTTCTAAAAAGTTATTTTTCATAGCGATCTTTTATTAAAGCAACTATTATACAAAAATTATTATAAATAAATAAAAATATGCAAAAAAATTGGATCTCTTTAGGACTAATGAGTGGTACTTCTGGGGATGGTGTTGACACATCTTTAATTACGACTAATGGCACAAACAAATATGAAATTATTAAAGATAAATACTTTGAATATGACACTGAAATTTACAAAGATATTCACAATTTGAAAGAAAAAATCCATACAATTAATCATCTAGATAAATTCAAAGATGAAATAAAAAATTTAGAGAGAAAAATTACAATATTTCATGCAAAAATAATCAACCAACTAAATATAACAAATGAAACACTAGTAGGTTTTCATGGTCAAACTATTTACCATAATTTTAATGAAAAAATTTCCAAACAATTAGGTAATGCTAAACTTCTCAACCAATTAACAAAAAAAAAAATTGTTTATGATTTTAGAAGAAATGATATGTTAAATGGAGGTCAAGGTGCGCCTCTTACTCCTATTTTTCATCATCTTATTTGTTTACAAAATAATATTAAATTACCAATTTGTTTTCTTAATATTGGAGGTATATCAAATATTACTATTATTAAAGAAAAAAATAATCTTTCTTCACTAAGCAGTAAAGATTTAGGACCTGGTAATTGTTTAATTGACTCTTGGGTAAGAAAAAACTCAGATAAAAAATTTGATCTAGACGGAAATCTTGCACTAAGTGGTACAAAAAATGAAATAATATTTGAGCAGGCTCAGGAGTTATATGCCAACAGAACAAGTAAAAAAATATCTTTTGATATAAATGACTTTGATATTTCATTTGTTAGAGGATTAAGTCTTGAGGATGGCGTTACTACTCTTACAGATTTTACGGCAAGTATTATTAGTGAGGAATTATCTAATTCTTTAGCCAACTTAAAAGAAAAAATTTATGATGTGGTTCTTTGTGGAGGCGGAAGAAAAAATAGAGTTTTACTCAAAAAGATAAAAAATTACTTACCTAATAAAATTAATTTAAAAATAATTGATGATTATAAAATTGATGGAGATTTTATAGAGTCTCAAGCTTTTGCATTTTTGGCTGTAAGGTCTTTAATGAAACTTCCTTTATCTTTTCCTAATACAACTGGATGTAATCAACCATCTTTGGGTGGCGTGTATATTCAAAATTAAATTAAAGCAGTCTTTTCTTTTAAATATTTTTCAATTTCTGAAACAAGTTCTTTTTCTTTATTTTTAAAAAAATGATTTGAATTTTTTATCTTAGAAAAAATTACCTCAACACCTTTTTGACTTTTGATCCTATTATCTAACTCGATTATACTTTCCTTAGTAACTAATTCATCATTCTCACTATAAATCACTTGACCTGAAGTAGGACATGGAGCGAGAAAAGAGAAATCATAAACATTAGGCTGTGGTGACACTGCTATAAAATTATTTACTTCAGGCCTTCTCATGATTAATTGCATACAAATTAATGAGCCGAAAGAAAAACCAGAAACCCAACATTGACTGTAATCTAAGTTTTGTCTCTCAATCCAATCTAGAGCTGCAGCTGCGTCGGATAATTCACCTTGCCCATTATCAAAGACCCCATCGCTTTTTCCTACACCTCTAAAATTAACTTTTATTACTGAGAAACCATTGTCTAAAAAAATATTATACATTAACTGAACAATTCTGTTGTTCATAGTTCCACCATACTGAGGATGAGGATGCAACACAATTGCTACAGGAGAACCAAATTTAGGATTTTTATAATACTTTGCCTCTAGTCTTCCGGCTGGTCCAGGTATGAAAATTTCTAAACTTTTAGGTTTCATATTTGATAATGATTATTATTTTTAAAAAAAAGTACTGGTTTATATCATGTTTTTATGCGGCAAATAATTTTTTTTAATTCATACCAAATTAGTAGGATTTAGATAAAAAATATTGTAATACAACGATAATTTATGAAACTTACTACTAAAGGCAGATATGCGGTAATGGCAATGGCAGACTTGGCTTTATTTAAAGATAAAGGACCAATAAGTCTAACAGATGTATCTTTGAGACAAAATATTTCATTAGCATACTTAGAACAAATATTTATCAAGCTGAAAAATAAAAATTTAGTTAAAAGCGTTAGAGGGCCAAAAGGTGGTTACATATTAGAGACCTCACCTGAAAACATAAAAATTTCAAATATTATTTCAGCAGTTGATGAAGAGGTGAAAACACTTAATTGTAAAAAAGAGTCAAAAAGAGGATGTAATAACAAGTCTTCAAAATGTATTACTCATAATCTTTGGGATCAACTTGATCAGCATATAAATAATTTTTTTGAAAGAGTTAAATTACAAGATCTCGTGAGAAAAAATCAAACTTTTAATAAATGAAAACTGAAGATTTAAAAAATAACAAAGATTACAAATACGGTTTTACAACTGATGTCGAAAACGTAAGATCTCCTAAAGGTCTTAGTGAAGAAACAATTAAATTTATATCCAATATTAAAAAAGAGCCAAAATGGATGTTGGATTGGAGATTAAAAGCTTTTAATAGATTAAAAGTTTTAAAAGAGCCTGACTGGCAAAAACCAAAATATCCAAAAATAAATTATCAAGACTTGTACTATTATTCTGCTCCCAAAAGTGCTTCAGAAAAACCAAAGAGTTTAAATGAAATAGATCCTAAAATATTAGAAACTTATAAAAAACTTGGAATACCTTTGGTTGAGCAAAAAAGACTAAATGGAATAGCTGTTGATGCTGTTTTTGACTCAGTTTCTGTTGCCACCACTTTTAAAGATGAACTAACAAAAAAAGGAATAATCTTTTGCTCAATATCAGAAGCTATTCAAAAATATCCAGATCTTGTAAAAAAATATCTTGGTTCTGTGATACCTATTAGTGATCATTATTTCGCTACTTTAAATTCAGCTGTATTCACTGATGGTTCTTTTGTTTACATTCCGCCTAATACAAAGTGTCCGATGGAATTATCAACTTATTTTAGAATTAATGCATCTGAAACTGGTCAATTTGAAAGAACTTTAATTATTGCTGATAGAGGAAGTTATGTGAGTTATTTAGAGGGTTGTACTGCCCCGATGAGAGATGAGAACCAACTACATGCTGCAAATGTAGAATTAGTAGCGTTAGATGATGCGGAAATTAAATATTCAACCGTTCAAAATTGGTATCCAGGAGATGAAAAGGGAGTTGGTGGAATTTATAATTTTGTCACTAAAAGAGGTGCGTGTAGAGGAAAAAACTCTAAAATTTCATGGACTCAAGTTGAAACCGGTTCAGCGATTACATGGAAATACCCCAGCTGCATTTTACAAGGTGATAATTCTGTTGGTG